>ERZ777306.4052-NODE-4052-length-14027-cov-4.214500_pt1 | contig 14027 bp, 12 predicted proteins | sample MGYA00374966_ERZ777306 | MGnify/ENA primary metagenome ERZ777306 (study PRJEB29329, sample SAMN06343882) | mouse gut metagenome | isolation source: Mouse cecum | place: Austria: Vienna | collected 2014-11-15 ...
GCTCTCTGAAACGCTGCCTGCCCAGCGGGATAACCACAATATTTTGTTCCTGTGCCGCCTGGAAGAGGAATCAAAACACCCCCATGACGCCATTACAATTATACGGGATCTGGTCCCCCTTTTGCCCGATGTAAAGCTGTATATGGTGGGCTCCGGAGAGGAGAAATATGTGGACGGCCTCCGGGCCCGCATTACGAAGCTAAATCTTCAGGATAACATCATAATGACCGGCTTTACAAAGGATGTGGAGGAATATTACAGGCAGTGCAGCGTCTTTCTGAGCTGCTCCTCACACGAGGGCGCGCCAATGACCCTGTGTGAGGCCCTTTCCTTTAATCTGCCAATTGTAATGTATGATTTATCTTATCTCCAGATTGCGCAAAATAATCCCGGAATTTTCATGGCAAAGCAGCGGGACACAAGCACAGCCGCCAATATACTCTACGATCTCTTAACAGATCATGCCCGTCTGTTAGAGGCCGGAGACGCAGGCAGAAGATACCTGGAGGATCTGTACTGTGTTGATCTTGGAAGGCAATGGAGGAGTATTTTCAGCTCAATTCATATGGTTCGGAATGCCGTCCCTCCCAGCACAAAGCTAATGTGCGATGTTCTTGTTCGGGATTACTACGACGGCGCGCTGCAAGCGGCGGCATGGAAAAGGGACCAGAAAGAGCTGAGGGAAATCCGGAAATCTTTATCCTTCCGGCTGGGCCGTGCGATTACCTTTATTCCGAGAAAAATCCGGGACAAGCTGAAAAAAATATTGCCGCAAACCGTGAAGGAAAGGCTAAAAAAATTAGTTAAATCCTTTTAATCTGAGGAGAGAAACGGATGGCTGTAATTTCAATCGTCGGGACAGGGTATGTGGGCCTGTCAAATGCAGTGCTTCTAGCGCAGCATAACGAGGTTTATGCGGTTGACATTGTACCTGAAAAAATCAAGCTGATAAACGGGCGTCAGTCGCCCATTGCAGACAAGGAGCTGGAAGCGTATTTAGCAGAGAAGCGGCTGAATCTGACAGCCACGCTTGAGGGAGAAAAGGCCTATCGGCGCTCCGATTTTGTGGTGATTTCAACCCCCACCAATTATGATGAGGAGAAGTATTATTTTGACACCTCTTCGGTAGAATCGGTCATAAAACAGGTGGTTTCCTGCAACTCACAGGCAGTTATTGTGATTAAATCCACCGTACCTGTCGGATTTACGGCAAGCATGCAGAGGCGGTTTCCGAAAAGCCGGATTCTATTCAGCCCGGAATTTTTAAGAGAGGGACAGGCCCTGTATGACTGCCTGTATCCCTCACGAATTCTGGTGGGAACGCCTGACGAAGACGGCATATCAGCCGCTAAAGCACGTGAATTTGCGGCACTTTTACAGGAAGGGGCGATAAAAGAAGCGGTTCCTATACTGCTTTTAAGCTCCACAGAAGCGGAGGCCGTCAAGCTTTTTGCCAATACATATCTGGCGCTGCGGGTCAGCTATTTTAATGAATTGGATACCTATGCAGAGCTGAAGGGCTTGGACGCCAAAAAGATCATCGAAGGCGTGGGACTTGATCCGCGTATTGGCCAGCATTACAACAATCCCTCTTTTGGATATGGGGGCTATTGCCTGCCTAAGGACACAAAGCAGCTGCTGGCAAACTATCAGGATGTGCCGCAAAATTTAATCGGCGCTATTGTGGCCGCAAATGAGACGCGGAAGAAGCATATCGCCGGGAGAATACTGGAAAAGGCCGGAGCAAAAAGCGAGAACGGGCAGGTTACAGTAGGGATCTACCGGCTGATTATGAAGGCGCACTCCGACAATTTCCGGCAGAGCGCAATCCAGAGCATCATGCAGATACTGCGGGAGCAGGGGGCAGAGGTTGTAATCTATGAGCCCGGCGTAATGCAAGGGTCATTCTGCGGCTTTCGGGTTATCTCCGACTTTACAGAATTTGCAGCGATATCCGACGTGATTGCCGCAAACCGCATTACAGAGGAATTGGAGAAATGTAAAGAGAAGGTATATACCAGAGATATTTATTTTAGGGATTAGAGAGGGAAGGAATCATGTTTCATACGCTCCAAGCGTTATCTATAGCTGCAATAGCGATTGCAATTGTACTGTTTTTCGGGAAAAAGCTGCATAAAGAAAAGAGTCTGATTGCCGGGCTGCTGCTCTGCCTTTTGCTGACTGCGGTTATCTCAAATAAAATTGTGGAACTGATTCCTCTGCCTACAGATTCCGTGATTATAGCTGCAACGGGAGAGAAAAACGAGGCGGCGTCTGGCAATGAAGCCTACCTTATTAACTATATTGTGGGCGGAAAAGAATATGAGATCCGGAATGCCACAGAGGGAAAATGGTTCTGGAAAGGCGACGTGTACATGTGGCGGAATGAGAACGATTCCCGCCAGCCGGAGGGTACCACCAGAAGTATTACAATGCAAATTCCCTATGGCAGGGATCGGTCTATACAGTTTGGGTTAAGCAAGTGGAACGGGATTGTTGAAGTTACTTATAACGGTGAAACACAGGTATATGATCTCTTTAAGAGCGGCGACAAAAACAGCCTGTATGCGCCTGTCCCTGATACAGAGGCCTTTGCTTTGTATGGCACAAAATTGCTCCGAATGGCAGCTTTTCTATTGATTGTAGCGGCCATTATGGCCTGCCCGGTTTTCTGTACAGTGAAGTATGAGTATATAGCGATTAAAGACTTTTGGGGAAAACATTGGGATAAGCTTTATTATATCGGGCTCGCTGTATTGTATGTTCTCCTCATGCAAAAAAATAGCGTAGATGGCTCCTTTTGGGGGGATGAAATCTGGGAGCTAGGCAGAAAATATCCAGATATTCCATACCGCTATAGACATGCAATTGTTTATTATCTGTTGACAGATATCTGGTTCCGTTTAATGCCTTATGGGCAAGAGCACCTGCTTTTATTGCCGCAACTTTTTGTGGGGATTACAATATATATAGCTGGTATAATCGGAAATCGTCTTAAAGGAAAACAGTTAGGTATTATACTTTCAACATTGGTAGCATCTTCTTTATCAATAGTATATCAATGTGCGATGGAATATCGCGTGTATGCCTTTATGCTTTTTTCAACAGCGTTAATGCTCTACACCTTTATTAAGAAAACTCAACACCTTGGAAATGAAACCTATTGGGAAATCTTTGTACATAGTATAGCAATAACTTTGGCAATGGATATGCATGCTTTTAGTTTGGCTGCTGCCGGATTGATTATGCTTGCGGATTTCATTTTAATCATAGGTCGGAAGGCTTCTGGAAAGTGCCTACTAGAATTTATTTTACCTGGAATTTACGGGATACGATGGATAATTATATTCGTATTAGGATATGGTATTGATCAAATGGCCACCTATGCAAGTTGGATGGATCCGCCAGATGCTGAACGTGTTGTGTCTACCATCACTTGGCTCATGGGAAGTCAAAATATAATGTTTGCTATATTGATACTTGGTATAGCTATTATGTTGCTAGGCATGTTACGAAAAATTGCAGCAGCTAAGTACAACTTTCCTGTTGATTATATTGAAAGTGTGATTTTATTAGTTCCGTTAATAATAATTCTTATAATTTATCTATACTCTAGTTTTGTTAACCCTAAACATCCTTTGTTTTTTGATCGGTATTTTATATCAATTATCCTATTTTTGTTTTGTATAGTAGCCATAGCGATAGATGAGATTATCGATGTGATAGGAAAAATCGAAAAAAAGGGATATTCCAAACAGTATACATCGCTTTTTGTAGTACTAATATTGCTTGTTAGTTTTTGGACAAAAGTTGGATCATGGGAGATTTTTCCGGCAGCCGATCATACGCGGATTATGACCTATAGACAGCAAGCAGACTATCTATTATCTCAAAATGATATTTACTGCGATAGCACTTTCTTCCTTTTTGATCACAATGATGAGGCTACTGTCGGATATCAATATTATTTAACACATAAAGATACGCGGGATATAATTCAATACGATAATTCGCTGCCCCCAGATTTGGATACTTATGATGTGATTTATTGTTCTTATGCGATTGAACGTAATAAAAATAAAATATTGAGTAATGAAGTTTGGGAAGCTGAAGGCTTTGTTTTACAAGAAGATAATACTAGCGTAAATATACTCAAATTTATTAGGAAAGAATAAAATTACTATTAACCTTAGAGCGCTATGAAAAATCGAGGGCTAAAATGTTACAAAAGATAAAAAACAACCAATTTCTCTTTGAAGAACTGGTCAAACGGGACTTTAAAAAGAAATACAAACGTACCGTACTGGGCATGGCCTGGAGCGTGTTATCTCCGCTTTTAACTTTAGTGGTTATGCGCCTGGTATTTACGCAATTTTTCGGCAGAACCACGCCGCACTATACGACCTATCTCTTCTGCGGAAACCTGGTATTTTCCTATTTCAACGAGTCCACCAGTCAGGGTATGACCTCACTGATGGGGAATGCAGGCATCTTTTCAAAAGTGAATGTCCCAAAGTATCTGTTTCTCTTTTCTAAGAATGTCCAGACTCTCATTAATTTCGGCTTGACCTTATGCGTCTTTTTCCTGTTCTGTGTCTTGGATGGAATTACATTTACTTGGAAATTTATTCTCCTGCTGTACCCCATTATCTGCCTGGTTCTCTTTAATATTGGCGTGGGCCTGATATTATCCGCACTCTTTGTTTTTTTCAGAGATATCCAGTATCTTTGGTCTGTGTTTACTCAATTGCTCATGTATATGTCCGCCATATTTTATACAATCGATAAATACAGCTATTCGGCACAATGCCTCTTTCTGATAAATCCCGTGTATTTGTTTATACGATATTTTCGCAAGATTGTGATTGAGGCGAGTATTCCAACGGTGTGGTTCCACCTGCTGATGCTGGCGGATGTTGCAATTGTGTTAGGATTGGGCTGCTGGACGTACAAGGAGTACAATACGAAGTTTCTGTATTATATCTGATGGAGGATTGACATGGCTATTTTGGAAGTACATGACGTGTCTATCCGCTATATAACGGGTGATTTCAAGGACATCGGTCTAAAAGAGTATGTAATGCGGCGCATTAAAGGCGATTACCACATAAGGGAATTTTGGGCAGATAGAAACATCAATTTTTCTTTAGAGCGCGGGGAGATGCTGGGGATTATCGGGACAAACGGAGCGGGAAAATCCACCCTATTAAAGGTAATCTCCGGCATTATGGAGCCCAGCAAAGGCTGGGTGAAGCGGGAAGGGGCAATTGCGGCGCTGCTGGAGCTGGGCAGCGGTTTTGACAGTGAATTGACCGTCCGGGAAAACATATATCTTCGCGGAGCTATGCTGGGCTACACCCGCAAATTTATGGATGAAACCTATGGAAGTATCATTGAATTTGCCGAACTGCAAGAGTTCCAGGACCGGCCTTTCAAGCAGCTTTCCTCTGGGATGAAGTCTCGGCTAGCCTTTTCCATTGCGAGCCTGGTGCACCCGGATATTTTGATTCTGGACGAGGTGCTCTCTGTTGGCGATGGGGCTTTCCGCAAAAAAAGCGCCGCAAAAATGCGTGAGATTATACAGAGCGGCGCCACTACAATACTGGTTTCCCACTCGATTGAGCAGATACGCGAATTGTGTAATAAAGTAGTATGGTTGCATAAGGGTGAGCAGCTATGCGCCGGTGAAAATGTGCAGGAGATATGCGCTCAATATGAGCAATTTCTGACAGGAAATTAGCCGGTATAACTAAAGGATAGAGGAAGAGGCAAAATGAATACCACGATGGGATCCATTGTAAAAAGCTGGTGCGGCATCGGAACTGCGCAGCACACCTTTGAGGACCTGCTTGCTTGGATCAGAGCGCGCAATGGGTCAGCAACAGTTGAAATACATAGAATTCAGCTGGAGGATAGTTCCTTCTGGTTTTATGACTGGGAAGAGGGCTGTATCCGCAATCAAAATCACAGCTTTTTTGCCATCACTGGCTATCAGCAGACACGCTCAGATGGCACGAGATTATCCCAGCCCATTATCCTTCAAGAAGAGATCGGCTATCTTGGTATTCTGTGTAAAGAAATTGACGGAGTAATGCACTTCCTTATGCAGGCAAAAATTGAGCCGGGAAATGTAAATAAAATTCAGATCTCTCCCACAATCCAGGCTACAAAAAGCAACTTTACACAGCAGCATGGCGGCGCAAAACCGCCCTATCTGGAGTACTTTCTCAATGCCTCAAAGTATGAGATTATTGTGGATCAAATCCAGTCCGAACAGTCCTCACGCTTTTATAAAAAGCGGAACCGGAACATTCTTCTGCGTGTGGAGGAGGAGATTCCGCCCTTACCCTCTCACCGGTGGATGACATTGTGGCAGATTAAGCGCCTGATGCGGGAGGACAATCTCGTCAATATGGACACACGAACGGTCTTGTCCTGTATTCCATTTTCCAAGCTGCAGCTTTCCCTTAGAGAGCTGCTGGAGCTTTCGGACGGCTTTCGAGACCAGACTCTCTTTCGCTCAGCATTGATTGGGGATCCAGAAAATAGACTGCCGCAGGTATACCAGTACATCAACAATCGAAAAATGTTTATACAAAATTCTGGTGCGTTTCTACCCCTGCATAAGCTGCCGGATTGGGAAATGAGAAAGGACGAAATCGTTTGCAAGCACCCCTACCCCTTTAAAGTGATCTTCTGCGATATTTCCATAGAAGGACGGGAGGTTAAGCACTGGACGCAGCCCCTTTTTGAGGCCAGCGGTATTGCCACCTTTGGCCTGCTCTGCTGCGAGGAAAACGGCGTGTTAAAATTCCTCGTTAAGGTCATGCCGGAAATCGGATGCTTTGATAGCGTAGAGCTGGGCCCAACCGTTCAGCAGGAGGCTGTGGCATTTACGCAGGATGAGGACGTAATTAGCCGGTTTTTCATGGAGCGGCTGGAAGCGGGACAAGGCGTTATCTTTGATCATCTCCTCTCGGAAGAGGGAGGCCGGTTTTACCATGAGCAAAACCGAAATGTGCTTTTACGCGCAGATAGGAGCGACGTTCCGCCCTTGCCGGAAGGCTATTTTTTCTTAGATTACCGGACTTTGAATGAGCTGGTGCAAGTAAACAACACCTTAAATATTCAGCTGCGTAATTTGCTGTCATTGCTGGAGGCTTAAGCATGAAAATCGGAATTTTGGGGGCCGCTGATATCGCCTTTCGGCGCTTTCTTCCGGCGCTTCAAGCGTGCCCGGAGATAAAGTATGCCGGTGTGGCCTCACGCACACCGGCAGGCGCAGAGCGCTTTATACAGGCTTTTGGCGGAGAGATTTATGATTCTTATGACGCCCTGCTGGCAGACAAAAGTATTGACGCCGTCTATGTGCCGCTGCCGCCTGCACTCCATTATCAGTGGGGGAAAAAAGTCCTGGAATCCGGGAAACACCTGCTCATGGAAAAGCCCTTTACTACGGCGTTAAAAGAGACCGAGGCTCTGCTTGCCCTGGCGGAGAAATGGGGACTTGCGGTACATGAAAACTATATGTTCCTCTATCACAGCCAGATGGCAAAAATCAAGGAACTGATTGCGTCTGAAGCGTTGGGTGAGCTCCGTCTAATCCGCGCTGCCTTTGGATTTCCCAAGCGGGCTGCGGAGGATTTCCGCTATCAAAAAGCATTAGGCGGCGGGGCGCTTCTGGACTGCGGCGGGTACCCGGTGCGGCTGGCGCTGGAGCTGCTGGGCGAAACGGCGCAAGTGACCCAGGCAAAATTATGCCAACCGCCGGGCTATGAGGTGGACTTGTACGGCTCCGCTGTGCTGGAAAATGAGACCGGCCTGTGCGCCCAAATCTCTTTCGGCATGGACAACAGCTATAAATGCGAGCTCGAACTATGGGGCAGTCAAGGATCTCTTTCTACAAACCGGATTTTTACTGCGCCGTTTGATATGCAGCCAAGCCTAATATTGACGTGGCAACGCGGCGAGGAGCTCCTTTTACTGCCGGCTGACAACGCTTTTAAAAATTCCTTGCTGGCATTGAATTATAGTGTTCAAAGACAGGCAAACACACAGATAGCCAGCAAAAAAATCAGGAAACAGAGCAAGTTGATTGAAACAATCCAAAGAGAGGGTGCGGCGAAATGATTCCCTTTAATAAAGCTACAATTACAGGGCTGGAGGAGCAGTATTTGATCGATGCGCTGCATAACAGTAAACTATCCGGAGACGGAAAGTACACCATGCGTGTGTATGAACAGGTGAGGCAGAGATTCGGGATTGAACATATGCTTTTGACTACCTCCGGCACGACGGCGCTGGAAATGGCCTCAATTCTGATTGATTTGGCGCCGGGTGACGAGGTAATTGTACCCTCATTTACCTTTTCCTCTACGGTCAACGCCTTTTTGCTTCGGGGAGCAAAGCCCGTATTCTGCGACATCAGGCCGGATACATTTAATATGAATGAGGCGCTGGTTGAAGGATTGATTACCCCAAAAACAAGGGCAATTTATGCCGTAGATTACGCCGGTATCCCCTGTGATTACGATAAAATCAATGCAATAGGAGCCAAACATGGCCTATTTGTCATTGAGGATGCGGCCCAGGCAATCGGCTCTACCTATAAAGGCAGGTACGCCGGAACCCTTAGCGAGTTTGGCTGCTATTCATTTCATGAGACGAAGAATTATGTCATGGGCGAGGGCGGCGGCCTTGTCCTGAACCAGGACAAGTATTTGGAACGGGCGGAAATTATTCGGGAAAAGGGGACAAACCGCCGTCAGGTATTAAAGGGCTGGACGGACAAATATACCTGGCATGATATCGGCTCTTCCTTTTTGCCCTCTGATTTATTGGCGGCGGTTTTAAGCGCGCAGCTGGAGCGTTATGATGAGATTATGACAAAGCGTATGGCGGTTTGGAACACCTACCATGAGGGGCTTGAACCCTTAGAAAAAGCCGGAAAACTGCGCCGTGCAATTGTGCCGGAGAATGTGCAGCACAATGGGCATATGTACAACATTGTGCTGCCCTCTGATGCGGTGCGGACAGCGCTTGTGGAAAGGCTAAAAGCAAAGGGAATCATGGCGTACATCTGCTATGTGCCGCTGCACTCCGCACCCATGGGTAAGCGGCTTGGCCATCGGCTTGAGGAGTGCCCTGTGACGGAGGATTACGGGGCGCGGGTACTGCGTTTGCCGCTGTATACAGATATGACTGTGCAGGATGCAGAAAAAGTGGTAAGAGAAATCGTTTATTGAAGCTTAGGGGAGATAAGAGACATGGCGCGGGTTCGGAAAATGAGTTTATTCAACCTGTACTCCTGGATAACTGGGATTTTATGGGGGGAGATTCTTCCACAAGTGCTCAGAAATTTACTCTTTAAGTTAATCCTGAAAGAATATGGAACAGATTCAATGATTGGCTACAAAACATATATCCGTTACCCAAAGCAGGTGCGGATTGGAAAGAATACGACCATATGTAATAAAAGGCAAATAAAAAACTTTTGATAGATGTGGTGACGTTTTGTGACACATAAAAAGTTGGCAATTATAGGTGCATCTTATTTGCAGGTACCGCTTATTGAAAAGGCAAAGGATATGGGTCTTGAAACACATGTATTTGCATGGGGATCGGGAGATATAGGCGAAAAACTTGCAGATAATTTCTATCCAATCAGCATCATTGAAAAGGAGGCGATTTTAGAAAAGTGTAAAGAACTCAAAATTGACGGAATTTGTAGTATAGCTTCCGATTTAGCAGCAATTACAGTAAATTATGTAGCTGCAAATATGGGGCTTACTGGAAACTCCTTAGAGAGTTGCTATATGTCAACAAACAAACATGCCATGAGAACGTGTTTCGAAAAAAATGGTGACCCAAGTCCACAGAGTTACCTGGTGAGCTCCGCAGGAGACTTGACAGGAAAGGAAATATGCTATCCAGTTATTGTAAAGCCGGTAGATCGTTCTGGTTCCCGCGGCATAACAAAAGTGGAGAACGCAACCTATCTACAGGATGCAATTGAGGCTGCAAAGGGACAAGCATTTGAAAAAACTGCTTTGGTAGAGGAATTTGTAACTGGGCAAGAATATAGTGTCGAGTGTATTTCGTGGCAGGGAAAACATCACTTTTTGACACTGACTAAAAAATACACTACAGGGGCTCCGCATTTTGTTGAAACGGGGCACCTGGAACCTGCACCTGTATTGGAGTCAACACTAGAAGAAATAAAAGCAGTGACATATCACGCATTAGACAGCCTCAAAATCAGGAACGGTGCATCACATACTGAACTAAAAATCACTGAAAACGGCACAATTAAACTGATCGAGATAGGAGGAAGGATGGGAGGAGATTGTATTGGAAGTGATCTAGTTCAGCTATCAACTGGAATTGATTTTGTTCGCGCGGTTATAGAAATTGCTTTGGACCAGGAGCCTATTTTGCAAAAGAAGAGTTCTGGTACTGCTGCTGCAATCCGTTTTATCTGTTCTGAAGAAGATATTTTGGCATTAAAAGAGGTCAAAGGGCAGCATCCAGAGTACATAGTTCGGGAGGAGTGTTCCCAGAATCCATTCAATATTAAAATAATCGATAGTGCCTCAAGACCTGGCTACTATCTCCTCTGCGCTGACAATGCGGAACTGCTGGAGCAATATATGCCCCAAACAGAGGATAACTATAAGTTCAACCAATCAGAACAGCGGGAAGGAGAATAATGGAACGTATTTCAATTGTGATTCCCTGCTATAATTCAGAGCATTCTATTGCGCAAGTCGTGGATGGCATTTGCCGCGTATTAGAAGGAAGTTTTGATTATCAAATCATTTTGAGCAACGATTGCTCCACAGATGGAGTGTGGCAGGTAATTCAGAGACTTTGTGCGGAGAATAAGAGAATTATGGAATATTTAGCTGGCACTGTGATAGATTTGTTGAACTAAAATGGATTCTAACAGTCGGTAAGACTGTTGAATAGACGTGTCTGCACGTAGTGGCAGAGCGTTATAGATAAAAGACATTGGGGTGTAAGTAAAAATATGGATGATTTAAAGGGGAAGCGGCTATTGCTGCTGGGGGGAACCGGGCTGATGTGCGGTGCAGTAGAGACGGCAAAGCGGCTTGGTATCTACACCATTGTAACGGATTATTTCCCGAATTCTCCCGCAAAAGAGATCGCAGATAAGAGGTATGATATTAGCACAACGGACATTGAAGCGCTGGTGCGAATGGCTCAGGAGGAAAAGATCGACGGTGTATTCACGGGCTTTTTGGATGTCAACCTCTATTCTGCACGCGCATTGTGCGATCGTTTGGGACTGCCTTTTTATGCAACAAGAGAACAGCTTGAGCTCACTACGAATAAGCTTAAATTTAAGCAGTTATGTCGAAAGTATGGGATACCAACGGTAAAGCAATATGAGCTGGACGCAGCGTGTAAACAGGAACAAATGAAGGAAATTTCATACCCGGTTATGGTAAAACCTGCCGACAGTTATGCAAGTAAAGGCTGTAGCATGTGCACGAATGAGAGGGAATTGATAGAAGCGGTTAAAAAGGCGCTGTCTTTTTCACCTTCTGGACAAATTATTGTAGAGCAATATATGGATCCGAATCAATACCATGATTTTGCTGTATACTATACCGCAAAAAACGGTGATATTCGCTTATCTGCAATGTCAGATCGAAAATTATTTATAGGCTCGGGCGGTGTTGCACCACTGCCCGTAGAGCTAAGGATGCCGTCCCGCTATCTTGCGGACTATTGCAGCAAAGTGAACCCCCTTGTGCAAAGGATGTTTCGGGAGGAAAATGTTAAAAACGGGACAATATTTATGCAGGGATTTTTTACAGATACTAGCTTCTGCTTTTTCGAGATGGGTTTCCGGTTAAATGGTGCGCAAGAATATATATTTATCACGCATGCAACTGGGAATAACGCATTGGAGCTCTATATACATCATGCATTGGCTGAGAGCTCCGACGCCTTTGTAATTGAGAAAGAAAACCCGGCATTTCCCTTTTGCGCCTGCAATTTGGTGGTGCTTCTTAACCCTGGTGTTATAGCACACTGTTCCGGTCTGAAAGAAATCCAACAAATGCCGGGCGTGCTTCACATTTCGCAGTTAATGAAGCCTGGAGATACGGTGGGACAAGTCGGCACACTTCAACAAGTATTTGCTCGGATCCATATCGTGGGAAAAGATTGGAGCGAGGTAGATCATATTATTTCCGCAGTAAAAGGGCGGATAAAGGTAGAAGATAGCAGCGGTAATAATTTAATAGTAAAGGAAGATAACTGATGAAACGTGTTATTTCAATTTTCTTGATTATGATAAGTATGCTCTCTTTTGCGGGATGTAAGCAGAATAAAGATATGCAAAGTGATGCAGCAAAAGAGCGGGTTATAACAATTAATTATGCACAATCGTTCCCTAGTGGAACAATGTTGGTAATGCGTGAGGAGGGATTCCTGGATAAATACTTGCCAGAAAATGTAAAGGTTGAATGGACAGGATTGACGGCTGCAGCTGAAATACGAGACGCGCTTGTTGCAAATTCGGTCGATATAGCAGATATGTCTTTAGGTGCATTTATTGCCGGCATACAAAATAATCTTCCTCTACGTTTGATTTCATATGCATCTACCGCACCAATTAACTTATATACAAATATTCCAGAGGCGGAAACTATGAAGGATCTGCCAAACGACTGCCGAATCACGGTAAACTCATTTACATCGGCTTTACATATCGCTTTTTTAGCGCAATCATTACATGAGACAGGAGCTCTTGATACATTTGCAACTAATTTGGTACCGACACCGAACTTGGAAGCGGCTGCACTTCTCGCGGAAGGAACAGTTGACGCGGCAATCCTTTCATTTCCGACGATGCTAAAAACCGAAGAGATGGATCAGGTACATATGCTATCAGATTTTCATGATGTAATCCTTGAATACAGTATTGGCTCAGCTTTTGTTACTTCAGAGTCTTTTTATAGCGAAAACTCTGATATTATTGAAGCCTTCCGCCAGGCACAGCAGGACGCGTTAGCTCTTTATGAGAATGATAGAGAGCGCTTTGCGGAAATTATGGCTAAAGAATATGGCATAGATACCGAAATTGTTTTGGACAAACTTGCACAATATCCGCCAACAAATGCACTTACTGGTTATGATAAGCAAGCGGAGCTGTTATATAGCGCAGGGATACTAAATTCGGAAGCAACTAAGTTCCAGGATCTTCCGAACAGGGATGACTTGGTAGGTTAAATAATGAGGATTCTAAAAAAAGAAAGCATACAGACAGGCGCTTGGATTATATTAATCCTTTTTGTATGGGAATTATCTTCCCGTCTGGGGTTAACGAATCAATACCTGTTGCCTCCCTTTTCTCAAGTTTTTATCCGTATGCTATCTGAGCTCTCCGAGAGCAAATTGGCCCTTCAAGTATGTAATTCATTACTTGTAGTTATTGCGGGATTTGTTGTCAGCTTTTCTTTAGCTGTTTTTGCAACTGTATTGTGCACCGCGTCAAAACTAATTCAGAGCTTGTGTACTGCGCTTTGTACCATTTTAAATCCTTTGCCGGGTATCGCATTACTACCCCTGGTTATGATGTGGTTTGGTGTAAACAGCGGGGCTATGTTATTCCTTATTATTCATGGGGTATTGTGGCCGCTATTGGCCAATCTGCTGGCTGGATTCCACTCGGTTCCAACAATCTACAAGGACTTCGCGCGGAATATTGGGCTGTCACCGCTGAAGCTCGTATTTAATATCCTAATATTTGCGATTATGCCTTATTTTATCTCTGGGATCCGAATTGGCTGGGGGCGTGCCTGGCGGGCGCTCATTAGTGCAGAGATGGTGTTTGGCATGATTGGGACCTTAGGAGGTTTGGGATTTTATATTTATACAAACCGAGCTTATGCGGATATTACAAATGTCTTAGTTGGCGTACTTATTATCGTCATAATTGGCATAGCGATGGATCAACTATTCAACCTTTTGGAGCGAAAGACGGTTAAAAAATG
>ERZ777306.4053-NODE-4053-length-14024-cov-5.036223_pt1 | contig 14024 bp, 9 predicted proteins | sample MGYA00374966_ERZ777306 | MGnify/ENA primary metagenome ERZ777306 (study PRJEB29329, sample SAMN06343882) | mouse gut metagenome | isolation source: Mouse cecum | place: Austria: Vienna | collected 2014-11-15 ...
GCCGCGGGGGAGCGCCCGGATGGCCCGGGTGGCGTCGTAGCCGTTCATCACCGGCATCTGTACGTCCATCAAAATTGCGTCGAACTCTCCGGGGGCGGACTGGGCAAAGCGGTCCACCGCCAGTTGTCCGTTCTCCAGTATCTCGCACTCCGCACCCTCCAGCTTCAGGATTTCCTCCAAAATTTCCGCGTTGATCTCATTGTCCTCAGCCGCCAGGAAACGCATTCCCTCCAAACTGCATACCGGGACAGGGGCCTGGGCGGCGCCGGCCTTGCCCCCGGCCTGGATGTCCATCAGCTTCTCCTGAAGGGCGGAGACAAAGAAGGGGGTGGGGAGTATGCCTGCGATTTGCGGAGGGAGAGAGCCGCCGGTGTGGGTCCGGTCGTGGTCCGTCAGCAGCAGGATCAGGGCGGAGGCCGGCAGCAGCGTCCGCAGCTCCTCACAGGTCTGGACCAGGTCCAGGCCCGGAAGGTTTCCATCCAGCAGCAGGACCTGGTATTCCCGCCCGCTGTTCTGGAGCAGCCGGACCGCTTCCTCCGGCGTGGCGGCAGTGTCCACCGAAACTCCGGCTTCCTGCATCAGCAGCTGGACACTCTGGCGCAGCTCCGCGCCGCCTGCTGCCAGAATATGACGGATGTTGTTTTGCTGCCAGAACAGCGGCTGGCCCTGGCCCTCCGGAATCCGGAGCTCCAGCTCCACCCGGAAGAGACTGCCCTTGTCCACTTCGCTGGATACCTCAATGGTGCCGCCCATCAATTCCACAATATTTTTGGTAATGGCCATACCCAGTCCGGTGCCCTGGACTTTGTTGGTGGTGCTGTTTTCCGCCCGGGTGAAGGCGTCGAAAATGGTCTCCAGATACTCCTGGGTCATGCCGTAGCCGTCGTCCTCCACCTCAATACGAATGTGCTCATATTGGCTGGAGCGCTGCTTCAGGCCAGTCATGCGGAACCAGATATTGCCTCCCTCCGGGGTATATTTGACCGCATTGGACAGCAGATTCAGCAGAATCTGATTGATACGGGTTTCATCTCCGACCAGATATTCGTGGCGGATGCCCGTCACCTCCACATGAAAGCTCTGCCGCTTGGCCGCCGCCATAGGCTGAATGATGGCGTCCACCGAAGCGAGCACGTCATTCAAGGTGAATTTTTCGAAGGTAAGTACCACCTTCCCGCTCTCGATCTTAGACACATCCAGAATGTCGTTAATCAGGCTGAGCAGATGCTGGCCGGAGGCCGTGATTTTTTTGGTGTACTCCCGGACCTTTACCGGGTTGTCCGCGTCCATGGCCAGAAGAGTCGTGAAGCCCAGCACCGCATTCATGGGGGTTCGGATGTCATGGGACATATTGGACAGGAAGGTTGTTTTGGAATTGTTGGCAATCTGAGCGGCCTGAAGGGCCTGGGCCAGCTGCTCATTGTACAGATCCCGTTCGGCCTCCCGCTCCTGGCGGAGCTTGTTCTGCTGGCGCTGGTTGAAATAATACAGGAGACAGCACAGGAAAAAGGCGGTCAGCATCACGGCGACCACAATGAAGATATGCTGGTTGACGGTCCGGCCCTCCTGAAGAATGGCCTCCACAGGGACATATCCAATCAGGAAAAAGGAGCCGTTGTTTACTGCCCACATATAGTTCAGCGCGTTTACACCGCGGATGCTGTGGTAAAAGAGAATATTCCGGCCCTGGGCCAGACAGCTTGCCACTTCGGATTGAATACCCGGGTCCTCAATGCTGTTGGCCCGGTAGAAGTCCGCCAGATTCAGGTGTCCCGCGTTGCGCATCCCCATCCCCTTGGGCTTGAGGACAAAGCGCTCACTTTTGGAGTCCATCACATAAAGCATGGCCTGTTTGTTGTAAAAGCCGTCCGGGAGAGATTTGTCAAAGTAGTCGTAAATATACTCTGCGTACAGGGTGCCCAGCTCCTGGCCGTCCTTGATGACGGGGCAGGTCATGGTATAGGCCCAGGTGCCCATATAGTTCAGGTAAGACTGGGAGATGGGCAGCCCGTCTACCGTTTTGCCGGCGGAGAAGTCCAGCTCACCGGCGGAAAAGACCTCCCCCGTATTGGAAATGCCCTGGGTCTCGCCTGTCCGGATCAGGGAGAGCTTCACCATGGACTGGTTTTTTTCATATCCCCGGATAAATTCTTCCGGGTCATCCGCCAGGGCCAGGTTCCGGGCGATCAGGGTTTGAAACTCGGCCTCATTTTTCAGGATGGCCTCGATGGTGCTTTGAATCAGGTCCAGGCTCTCGCTCAGGTTTTGAATGGCCGATTCGGACATTTCCCTGGAAATCTTCTGGGAGACAGAAAATACAACGCCCCCCAGCAGGCAGAATACCAGCAGGATGGCAGCAAAGAAAAAAATCCCCGTATTTTTTTTCATTGGCGTCTTTTCCATGGTCAATCCCCATTCCGTGTAAAAAGAACCCAGTGTATTAAAATAATTATATCACATTCTTTCCACCGATGCAATTCCCCAAGAAGGATTTACCGGTGAGCACCGCATTCTATGCCGCAGCGCCCCAAGGGGTTCCGGAAAGGCCGGGCGGCCGGACCTCAGAGAGGCCCGGCCGCATGGGTTTAATTCTGCATATGAATCTGCTGCTCCCGGAGAAGGGGATAGGTGACCAGTGCGCTGCCCTCCAGATTTTCCCTGTGGAGATCCACGCCGGAAATCTGGCTGTTGCCGTAAGTGGTGTAGTAGTACACTCCGGTATCCATGTTGCAGCAGGAGGTGTACAGGGTGGTCATATATTGGCCGGGCGCCACCTGGACACAGCCCCGCTGCTGGGTGACGCTGCCCAGAATGTGGAAAAACTGGCTCACGCTCTCGGCTTCGGAGCTTCCACAGGCGGAGTTGAGCTTGGTGAACGCCGCCTTGACGAACCGGGAAGGGGAAGACAGGTCCCCGGGCAGGCCCATAGCCCCCATGCCGTTGCAGTAGGGCTGGAAGGTCAGAGAGGCGCAGAAACGGTTGGTGGCCGGTTCCCGGGTCAGGTTGATGAAGTTTTCCAGATAAAGCATATGGAAATCAAAGGGCGGGTTGTTGGTCAGCACCCCCACCGGGTTATCGTAGACCTTTAACCCGTCCGCCACAGACTCCACTGTAATGGCGCTGTCCCGGTCGGCGACAATCCAGTGGAGGGGAGCCAGAGGCAGGTCCGGCCGGAAGGGAACGTCCAGAAGATTGGCCCGCTCCAGCAGTTTCCGGGCCTCCTGGACCGTGGCGCACTGGCCCAGCAGCCAGGGGATGAATTCATAAGGACATACGTTGAGCTTTCCTGCCTGCCGGGGCTTGTAGTCCGCGTTGCCGGGAAAATTGAGCCCCGCCGCCCCCAAGCCCTTTTCATTCACCCCGTCGAAGTAGAGAGGGCAGCCGTCCGCCACAAAGGCCACGCCGGTGATGGCGTAGTGGGCTTCCAAATCCGGGACCTCCCGAAAACGCAGGGGGAAATTACGGGGGGTGATGGCAATCCGTTCGTCGTAGCCGCATTCCACGTCCAGGGTCCGTCCAAAATAGTGACTGCGGGTGTGATAGGTGATTGCAGTGCACATATAAGACACCTCCAAATACTCAGTCGCTTATCTGTATTGTGTCCGGGGGCGGCATATGTTATGAAATTACAGTATTTTTTGAATGCGCTCCACCGCGGTTTTGGTGGCCTGGGCGTCGCCGAAGGCGGTCAGGCGGACATAGCCCTCCCCGCTGGGGCCGAAGCCCGCGCCGGGGGTCGTGGCCACATTGGCCCGGTCCAGCAGCAGGTCGAAAAATTCCCAGGAGCCCATTTTGCCGGGGGTTTCCAGCCAGATATAGGGGGCGTCGGTACCGCCGAAGCAGGTGAGGCCGGCGGCGGTCATGCCCTCCCGAATCACCTGGGCGTTTTCGCGGTAATAGCCGATGGCCTGACGGGTCTGCTCCTTGCCCTCAGGCGTGTAAATGGCCGCCGCCCCCCGCTGGATCACATAAGGCACGCCGTTGAACTTGGTGCACTGACGGCGGTTCCACAGGCTGTTGAGCTTGGCGCCGTCACGCTCCAGCTCCAGGGGCACCACCGTATAGGCGCAGCGGTTGCCGGTGAAGCCGGCGGTCTTGGAGTAGGAGCGGAACTCAATGGCGCAGGTCCGGGCTCCCGCAATCTCGAAAATGGAGTGGGGGATGTCCTCCCCGGTGATGAAGGCCTCGTAAGCGGAGTCGTACAAAATCACCGCGCCGGTTTTGTTGGCGTAGTCCACCCAGGCTTTCAGCTGCTCCCGGGTAGCCACCGCGCCGGTGGGATTGTTGGGGAAACAGAGGTAGATGATGTCTGCGGCCTGCTGGGGGGGCCCCGGCGTAAAGCCGTTTTCTTTCACGCAGGGCATATAAATCAACCGGTTCCAGCGGCCAAGCTGCTCCTGATAGTCCCCGGCCCGGCCGGCCATAGCGTTGGTGTCCACATAGACGGGATACACCGGGTCGCACACGGCCACGATGTTGTCTGTGCCGAAAATATCCCCAATGTTGCCGCAGTCGCTTTTCGCGCCGTCGGAGACGAAAATTTCCTCAGGCTTTATATCCATTCCCCGGGCCCTGTAGTCGTGCTGGGCGATGGCCTCCCGGAGAAACTCGTAGCCCTGCTCCGGGCCGTAGCCATGAAAGCCCTCAAAAGTTCCCATCTCGTCCACGGCCTGATGCATCGCATTGATGACGGCGGGGGCCAGGGGACGGGTCACATCGCCGATGGACAGCTTGATTATGTTTGCCTCCGGATGTCCGGCACAGTAGGCGGAGATTCGCCGGGCTACCTCAGAAAACAGGTAGCTGCCCGGCAGCTTCAAGTAATTTTGATTGATTTTAGTCATGGAAATCAACTCCTCTCAGGGTATTATCCCAAATGGAAAGACGCTTGTCAATGGCAAACTTTTATGATAGAATAAAGAGACAGCACGGGAGGAGATTTTATGCACAGAATTATGATCGTAGACGATGATCCAATTAACCTTGCAATTATGAAGGCCCTGCTGGAGGAAAAGTATGAAGTGATTACTGCAAGTTCCAGTCTTCAGGCCTTTGGACACCTGCGCCGGGACAATAATTTGGACCTGATGCTGGTGGATATGGAAATGCCGGAGAGCGATGGGGTAGATGTGCTGAAAAAGATCAAAACCACCCCAAAGCTGGCAGAGATTCCGGTGATTTTGCTCACCACAGTGGACGGCCGCTCGAAGGAGAAGGAGGCCATTGCCAACGGTGTGGCGGATTTCGTGGAAAAACCCATCCGGGGAGATATCCTTCTGCTGCGGGTGCAGCGGGAGCTGCGGATGCAGGAGCTGGAGAAGTCCAGCAGCAACAGCGTCAGCCAGGTGAAGCTATTGGAGCTGAAGGTGCGTCTGCACCAAGTATTGGATCAGTTTTCTTAAAAAAATTCCCGGCGCGGGTATCAAACCCGCGCCGGGAATTTTTTACAGATTAAAATACCGCTTTGCGTTGTGGTAGCAGATGTCCGCAACCAGGGCCCCGGCCGCGTCCAGGTCCGCAGGGTACTCCCCGTTTTCGATCCAGCCGCCCACCAGATTGCAGAGAATCCGGCGGAAATAGGCGTGACGGGTGTAGCTGAGGAAGCTGCGGGAGTCGGTGAGCATTCCAATAAAGTTACCCAGCAGGCTCAGGTTGGCCAGACTGATCAGCTGGTCCTGCATCCCGGTCTTGTTGTCGTTGAACCACCAGGCGCTGCCGTGCTGGAGCTTCCCCGCCGCCTCCGTGCCCTGGAACGCGCCGATCATGGTGTCCAGCATCTCGTTCTCTCCGGGGTTGAGGCTGTAGAGAATGGTTTTGGGCAGAGAACCGGTCCGGTAGAGCCGGTCCAGCAGCGCATAGAGGGCCCCGCCGCAGTTCACGTTATTCATGCAGTCAAAGCCGCAGTCCGGCCCCAGCCTGGCGAACATGGCGGAGTTGGGATTGCGCATACAGTTATAGTGGATCTGCATAACCCAACCCATTTTGGCGTACTGCTCCGCGCAGAACACCAGCAGGGCGGTCTTGAACTGCTCCGTCTCCTCCAGGGTGACGGCCTCGTCCTTCAGACCCTTTTGCAGGATGGCGTCCACATCCTGCCGGGAAGCCTCCCGGTAGGGGACGTAGTCCAGACCGTGGTCCGCGGCGCGGCAGCCAGCCTGAGTAAATGCGTCCATCCGGTTTTTCAGGGCCTGCTCCAGCGTCTCCAGACTGGTGATCTCCACCCCGGCCGACGCGCCCAGCTCCTGGGTAAACGCTTTCCAGCCGGGCTTTTCAATGTTCAGGGCCTTGTCGGGCCGGAAGGAGGGGGTCACCGTCACCGGGAAGGACGCGTCCTCCTTCAGGCGCTTGTGCCACTCCAGTGTGGAGGTGGGGTCGTCGGTGGTGCCGATCATGGCCACGTTGCTCTGGCGGATGATCCCCCGCACGTCCATGCCGTCCTCTTTCAGTTTCTTTTCGCTCAGGTCCCAGACCTCCTGGGCCGTCTCGCCGTTCAGCACGCCCTGGTAGCCGAAGTAGGTCCGCAGCTCCAGGTGGCACCAGTGGTACATGGGGTTGCCGATGGCCTTGGGGAGGGCCTCGGCGAATTTCTGGAACTTCTCCCGCTCGCTGGCGTCCCCGGTGATGTACCGCTCCTCCACGCCGTTGGACCGCATGACCCGCCACTTGTAGTGGTCGCCCTCCAGCCAGGTCTGATAGATGTTCTGGAACCGGCGGTTCTCAAAAATCTCCTTGGGGTCCACGTGGCAGTGGTAGTCGATGATGGGCTGCTTTTCCGCGTAATCGTGGTACAGCTTTTGGGCCGTGGGGGTTTCCAGGAGAAAATCCTGGTCCATAAATTCCTTCATAGGGCAGTTACCTCTGCACACGGCCGGAGCCGTCGCCGCCGGCCAGCTTCTCCACCTCCGCGATGGTGGCGAAGTTGTAGTCGCCCTCGATGGAGTGCTTCAGAGCGGAGGCCGCCACGGCGAACTCCACCGCTGCCTGGGTGTCCTTGCCGGACAGCAGGGCGTAGATCAGGCCGCCGCCGAAGCTGTCGCCGCCGCCGATGCGGTCGATGATGTGCAGGTGGTAGAGCTTGGAGAAGCAGTAATCGGTCCCGTCGTAGAGCATGGCGGACCAATCGTTGTCAAAGGCGCTCTTGCTCTCCCGAAGGGTAATGGCGACCTTCTCAAAGCCGAACTTGTCCGCCAGCTGCTTGGCCACGGACTTGTAGCCCTCTTTATTCAGCTCGCCGGCGGTGATGTCGGTAGCCTCGGCCTCAATGCCGAACACGTCCTTGGCGTCCTCCTCGTTGGAGATGCACACGTCCACGTACTGGCACAGGTCGGTCATGGCCGCACGGGCCTGGTCCCGGGTCCACAGCTTGCCCCGATAGTTCAGGTCGCAGGAAATCTTGATGTTCCGGGCCTTGGCCGCCTTACAGGCCTCCCGGCAGATCTCCACCACGTTGGGACCCAGGGCGGGGGTGATGCCGGTGAAGTGGAACCAGTCCACGCCGTCAAAGATCTTCTCCCAGTCAAAGTCGGCGGGCTGGGCCTCCTGGATGGCGGAGTGGGCCCGGTCGTAGATGCACACGCTGGGCCGCTGGGAAGCGCCCTTCTCGTTAAAGTAGATGCCGACCCGGTCGCCGCCCCGGACGATCTTGCTGGTGTCCACGCCGTAACGGCGCAGGGAGTTCACCGCACACTGGCCGATGGCGTGGGCGGGCAGCTTGGTGACAAAGGACGCGTCCAGGCCGTAGTTGGCCAGAGACACCGCCACGTTGGCCTCGCCGCCGCCAAAGGTAAATTCCAGATGGTCCGCCTGCACGAACCGCTCGTAGTTGTAGGGCTGGAGCCGGATCATAAGCTCGCCGAAGGTCACTACTTTTGCCATAATGAAATCTCCTCCTTACTTAACGCTTCGAAATGTACTTACCGCTGCACCAGATGGATGGCGAAGCCGCCCACCTCTTGCTTCAAATAGATTGCCTTGGGCTTACGGGTGGACTCGTCGAACGCCACGCCCTGACGGCCCAGGTGATACACCGCCCGGTCCAGGCTGTTGGTGGCGATGGCGATGTGGCCGTTTTTGCCCAGATAGGGGGACTTCATGCACTCCACCGCGCTTCCGGCAAAGATGGAGCTGTTGCCCGGCTTGTACTCAAAGCCGAACAGCGCGCATAACGTCTTGGCCGACTGCCCGGCCTCGGCCTCGTTCTCGCAGTTGATGCCCACGTGAGCCAGAGAGAAGCCCAGCATGGTCTTGACCGCCTCTTTACACATGGCGGTGATCTCGTCCCACTTCTCGCCCTCGATCAGCTCTTTTTTGCACATCCAGGTGCCGCCCACCGCCACGATCTGGCTGTAGCCCAGGTAATCGTTGACGTTCTTGGCGCTGACGCCGCCGGTGCACATCCACTTAGCGCCTTTCAGAGCCGCACCGATGTTTTTCAGCATCGCCACGCCGCCGTTGGCCTCGGCGGGGAAGTATTTGATGACCTGGCAGCCCTGGTTCATGGCCTGCTGCATCTCGCCCGCGCTGGCGGTGCCGGGCATCATGATGCCGCCCTTGTCCAGCACGTGCTGGGTGACCTTGGGATCATAGCCGGGGGCCACGATGAAGGTGGCGCCTGCGGCCATGGCCCGGTCAGCCTGCTCCGTGGTGATGACCGTGCCCGCGCCCACCAGCATTTCCGGGACCTCCTGGACGATGGCCCGGATGGCGTCCTCGGCGGCGGCGGTGCGGAAGGTGACCTCGGCCGCGGGCAGACCGCCCGCAGCCAGGGCCTTCGCCAGAGGGACCGCCTTGCTGGCGTCGTCGATGGCGATGACCGGCACAATGCCGATGTTCGATACTTGCTTGAGGATATCCATAACGCTTATTCCTCCTAAAAAACGATTTAAAACTGAAGGCTCTTGGTCACGTCGGCGAAGATGACCGCCAGGCCGTAAGCGCCCGCGTCGGCATAGCCGATGCTGCGCTCGCCCACCGTACCGGCGCGGCCCATCCGGGCGGCGATTTTTTCGGTGCTCCTGGCGCCCTCCATGGCGGCGGCGGCGCCGGCCTCGAAGGAGTCCTTCAGACTTGCGCCCCCGGCGGCCTGCTTGGTCCAGCTGTCCGCGCAGGGCGCCAGCGCGTCGATGAGGGTCTTGTCACCCACCACCGCGCCCCGGCCGAAGGACCGCTCGCCGGTGGCCTGGATGCCGCTGACCGCCGCCTGTATCAGCTGGGCAAAATCGTCCACAGACAGGGTAGCCTTGCCCTTGGCGCTCCGGGCGGCGGCACGGAACGCGGAACCCCAGATGGGGCCGGAGGCTCCGCCGCAGTGCTCCATGATAATCAGGGAGCAGGCGTTCAGGAAGCCGGAAATATCCAGGTCACGGCCGGAAATGACGCTCTTCCACTCCTGCTTCAGTTGCCGGAAGCCCTTGGCAATGCTCATGCCGAAGTCGCCGTCACCGGCGTGGGAGTCCAGCTCGCAGAAGGGAACCTCGTTGCGGATGGCGGATTCGCACATGGCGTCCACCATATACATCACGTTTTGCAGGCTCAGGCTGCCGGAGACCTTGGCGTAGTCCGCCGGGGTCTCAATGCCGTAATTGGCCTCCCCGGTCTGGGCGGGAGGGGCGATATTGGGCATGGCCGCCGCGGGCACAGGGCCGCTAACCTTGAAGGCGGGTGCGTCGCTGGGGGCGTTGAGCAGGTCCTCCAGCTCCCCGTCCAGCTTCAGCAGGGACAGGGAGGCCCCGGCCATATCAATGCTGGTCATATAGTTGCCCACAAAGGCGCGGGCCACGGTCACGCCGCGCTTGGACAGCTCCTGGGCCACCTGATGGTTGAACAGGTACAGCTCCATCAGCGGAGTGGCGCCGAAGCCGTTCACCAGCACCGCCACGCGCTTGGACTCGCCCAGCTCCTGGCACAGGGAGTCCACCATACGCGCGGCCAGCTCTCCGGCCTGGGCGACGGGCTCCCGGCGGATGCCGGGCTCTCCGTGGATGCCCACGCCGTACTCCATCTCGTCCTCCCCCAGCTCGAAGGTGGGGGTGCCCTTGGCGGGGACAGTGCAGGAGGTGAACGCAAAGCCGATGCTCTTCACGCTGGCGGCGGCTTTCTCAGCGATCGCCTTGACCTCGGCCAGGGTCTTGCCCGCTTCGGCGGCGGCTCCGGCGATCTTGTGGACAAAGACCGTCCCGGCCACGCCCCGGCGGCCTACGGTGTACAGGCTGTCCTTGACGGCGATGTCGTCGTCCACCTTCACATAGTCCACGTTGATGCCGTCCTCCTGGGCCAGAAAGGCGGCATTGCGGAAGTTCATGATATCGCCGCTGTAGTTCTTGATGATGAGCAGAGTGCCCGCGTCGCCGGCGGTCTGCTGGATGGCCTTGTAGACCTGGATCTGGGAGGGGGAGGCGAACACATCGCCGCACACCGCCGCGTCCAGCATTCCCTTGCCCACGAAGCCGGCGTGGGCGGGCTCGTGGCCGCTGCCGCCGCCGCTGATGAGGGTCACCTTGCCCTTGTTCAGCTCCTTTTTGTGGATGACCTTGTATTTCACATCCATTTCCAGCTCCGGGTGGGCCAGCACAATGCCGGCGCACATCTCCCGGACTACCGTTGTGGGATCGTTAATCAGTTTCTTCATTTGGCACGCTCCCGCTTATAGGCGCGGCCGATCTGATCGGCGGCAACGATGGCGGCGGCGACGGTCTGGGCGTTCACCGGGAAGGGCATGGCGTGGGTGGACTCTTCGGGGATGCTGGCCTTTTCGGCCACCTGGCGCAGCTCCTCCGGGGAGATGCTCTCCACGCCGATGTCCGCCAGGCAAACAGGCAGGCCCACGTCCAGGCAGAAGTTCAGCACTTCATCCAGCTCCTCCGTGGGGGCGTTCTCCAGCATCATGTGGCAGAGGGTGCCGAAGGCCACCTCCTCCCCGTGCATATACTTGTGGGTGCCGGGGAGGATGGTCAGGCCGTCCACGATGCCGTGGGCCGCCGCCAGACCGCCGCTCTCAAAGCCCAGGCCGGACAGCAGAATGTTGGCCTCAATGATGTTCTCCAGGGCGGGGGTGACTATATTCATGTCGCAGGCCTGCTTGGCCTTCCGGCCGTCGGCCATCAGGGTTTTGTAGCACTGGGTTGCCAGGGCGAAGGCGGCGTTGGTGCCCATGCCGGGGGCGCACACGCCCTCCCGGGCGCCGCAGGGCAGGCTGGCGTTGACCCGGCTGAAGGACCGCACGTTGGCGCGGGCCTCAAAGTAGGTGGACAGCGCGTCGCCCATGCCGGACACCAGGAACCGGGTGGGCGCCTGGGCGACCACGGTGGTGTCCACCAGAACCACGCTGGGGCTCTGCTTGAAGTAGGCGTAATCGTCAAAGGACGCGTCCTCCGTGTACAGCACGGCGGAGTGGCTGGTGGGGGCGTCCGTGGCGGCGATGGTGGGGCAGATAATCACGCCGTCCCCCTGGCCCACGCACTTGGCGGTGTCAATGGCCTTCCCGCCGCCCAGACCGATGGTGCACGCGCAGTTATTTTCCTTGGCCACCTCCCGCAGGCGGGCCACCTCCTGCCGGGAGCACTGGCCCCGGAAGTTGCTCAGCACGAATTTCACGCCGAATTTCTCCGCCGTCGCGTCCAGCTTGGCCTGGACCCGGGTCACGTCGTCGGGGTTGGCGATCAGCAGCGCCGAGTCCCCGAAGGTCTTGACAAAATAGCCCAGGTTCAGCAGCTCGTCCTCGCCCTGCACATACTTTGTGGGACAGATAAACGCTTTTCTCATAAAAAAACCTCCTTATTATCGTGCAGACACATACTTATGCAGTGTATTGCGCACCGCGCCGGGGCCGGCGAACAGCTCCGCCGCCATGCCCTCAATCTGTCCGCCCAGGCCGGCCTCGTACAGGTCCAGGCCGAACACGTCCTTGCGGCTGTAGAGGGCCTTCAGGCAGCTCATATCCTGGGCGCCCTCCTTGACCTCCAGGGGAGCCACGATGGCCTGAAGCTCCGCCAGAAGGGGGTCGGGAGAGGGCTCGAAGGCCGCGCCGGTGTCGTCCACGCCCTTGAGATACCGGGCGTAGCCCGCCAGCACCAGGGGAATCAGAATCAGCTCGCCCATGTCCAGACCCCGGGCCTGATAGGCCTTGATGGTCTCACCGAAACGGATGGGCAGCTTTTGGGAGGTGTCGGTGGCGATGCGCTGGGGCGCGTCGGGCATGAAGGGGTTGGGCAGGCGCTTGGTCAGCACCGCGTTGATGAACTCGGAGGGACGCAGCACACCGGGGTCCACCACCACAGGCATGGCCTCCTGGTAGCCCATCTTGGTAATCAGCCCGCAGATATCCCCGTCCTTCATTTCGTCGGAAATCAGGGTGTAGCCCAGCAGGCAGCCGTAAATGGACATGGCGGTGTGCAGGGGGTTGAGGCAGGTGCAGACCTTCATGCGCTCCACGTTGTCCACAGTCTCCCGGTCCACATACAGCACGCCGCCCTTCTCCAGGGGGGGACGGCCGTTGGTGTACTTGTCCTCGATGACCAGGTACTCCGTCTCCTCCGCGTTGACAAAGGGGGCGGTGTAGGTGCGCTTCTCGGTGATGATGGTATAGTTGTCCTCAAACCCGTCCTTGGCCAGCAGATCCTGGACCTGGGCGTCGGGCCGGGGGGTGATCTTGTCGATCATGCTCCAGGGGAAGGTGATCTTGCTCTCGTCCTTCAGGTAGTCCAGGAAGCCCTGGTCCACCAGCCCGGCCTTGACCCAGGCTTCGGCGTAGGTAAAGGCGGCGGCCTTCACCTTGTCGCCGTTGTGGGAGCAGTTGTCCATGCTCTGCACGGTCAGGGGCAGAGCGCCGGCCTGGTAGCGCCGGTAGAGCAGCGCCGTGACCTTACCCATGATGAGGGCGGGGGTGAGGCCCCGCTCCAGGTCGGCGGGGGCCACGGAGTAGCCCTTTTCGGTGATGGTAAAGCTGACCATCTGGAGGGAGGGCTTTTGGAAAATCTCCTCCAGCCGGGCCCAGTCCTCGCCGAACTGGGGGTCGGCCTTCAGGCTCTCGGTGACGGAGGCCACCACTTTTTTCTCGATGGATCCGTCGGACTTCAGCACTACCAGCAGGCTCATATCCCCGTAGGGGCGGTATGCCTTGTCGATGATCTCAAAGTCAAAGCCCTCGGCCACGATCACGCCCCGGTCATAAGACCCGGTGTCCAGCACGTTCTGCAGCACCGCCGCCGGGAAGGCCCGGAAGATGTTGCCCGCGCCGAAGTGCAGCCAGGTGGGCTCGTCGTGGGTTTTCTGCCGGACAGCCTTCATGTCGAACTTGGGGAGCTGATAGCCCTTGTCCGCCCACTCCTGGGGGTTATAGGTTCCATTTTGAATATCAGAAAGCTTCATGCTGTTCCTCACTTTCCCTCTTTGTCCATCAGGTCCCACGCGCCAAGCATATACATGACGCCCAGAGCCCGGTCATACAGTCCATAGCCGGGGCGGCAGGTGCCGGGGCCCTCGCCCCACAAATGACGGCCGTGGTCGGGGCGGATATAGCCCTCAAAGCCGCAGTCGTGATACGCCCGCAGGATGTCCAGGATGCCGGTGTCGCCGTCGCAGTCCCGGTGGCTGGCCTCGGAGAAGTCGCCGTTGGGGAAGTGCTTTACGTTGCGGATGTGGGCGAAGGCGATGCGGTCGCAGTGCTTGCGGACGATGGAGGCCACGTTGTTCTCCGGGTTCGCGTTCAGGCTGCCGGAGCAGAGGGTAAGGCAGTTGTAGGGGTCGTCCACCATAGACAGGAAGCGGTCGATGGCCGGGCCGTCCACCAGCAGGCGGGGCAGGCCGAAGATGTCCCAGGGGGGATCGTCCATGTGAATGGCCATTTTGATGTCGCATTCGTGGCACACGGGCATCAGCTTTTCCAGGAAATATTTCAGGTTCTCCCAGAGCTTCTCCTTGGTGACCGGACGATAAGCCTCAAACAGCTCGTCCAGACGGGCCATGCGCTCCGGCTCCCAGCCGGGGAAGGTAAGGCCGTTCAGGTTTTTCAGGATATAATCCGCCAT
>ERZ777306.4055-NODE-4055-length-14017-cov-60.234064_pt1 | contig 14017 bp, 10 predicted proteins | sample MGYA00374966_ERZ777306 | MGnify/ENA primary metagenome ERZ777306 (study PRJEB29329, sample SAMN06343882) | mouse gut metagenome | isolation source: Mouse cecum | place: Austria: Vienna | collected 2014-11-15 ...
CTATAGGGCAGGTTCATGAGAAAATTTTAAAAAAGTGATAAAGTCAGGAAAAAGTACACGGCAGCACAATTCAACCAGTTGTTAATAGAAAAAGGCTTCATGGAGATTCTATACAGAAACGGGGAACCATACAAAGCAATATCCTTAAAAGGGTTGAAGTACGGAGTGAATAGTACACGCATTGATTATCCGGACACATTGTTACCTGTTTGGTATAGCGATACTTTCCCGAGGCTTGTGGAATTGATAGAAGAGCCAGATCCGTATTGATAAAAATTTGTATCTTTGTAGTTGGAATCATGAACTATTCTTTTAAGTTGGTTGCAACTAAGTTGATTCATTCATTTATATTTTGTGTTTGTGTGTTTGTATGCTTATGCTGTTTCGTCGTGAGATGAGGCAGCATTTCTTATTTACCCGTATTCCTTTCAGGATTTGCGATTTTAGAGCTTTCTCTGTATGTCCGCCCAATAAAAGGAAAACGCTCAGACGCAAACCAAAAGGTGAGAAAACGAGCGTTAAACAAGCGTTATTCAAGTAAAACGGCATAGGATAACGTAGGAAAATCTCACATTATAGTACAAACATACTATTGCTTTCGAAGTAAGAAAACGGTTTGAAAACGGTTATAAATTACTCAAATATGCACTGTTTTTCAACTTATAGATATTTATCCATATTTACATTATTCGCTTAGATTCCTATAGGTGATTATTCCCGTCTTATAACTAGAGAAAACGGCGGAAAAACGGCGGAAAACGAGCAAAACACCCTAAGATTACCCTAAGGATAAACTAAAGAATTAGGGCAAAATTACGGCAAGGGTAAAATGTGTATTTTGACAAATCTCATGATCTATAACTCCAAATAACCGTTATTTGGAACTGATACACTACAAAGATTTTTCCATAGTCATTACACGTGTGAGAAGAAGGTGCCCACTTCTCCTACTCTATTTTTGTAGTACCAATGTAGTACCATTATTCTCAATACAGCTTTAAAAGGTGGGAACAAAGTGGGAACATTTTCAGCTAAGAGCAAAGAAAAACCCTCTCAGAAATCATCTGAAAGGGTTTTGCGAGGTTCCTGGCGGATTCGAACCGCCGTACACGGTTTTGCAGACCGCTGACTAAGCCACTCATCCAAGGAACCATAATTTCTCGTTTGCGGTTGCAAAGGTAGTACAAATTTTGAAACTACCAACTATCCGCAGCAATTTTTCTTTGTACTTTTTTTCTTTACACTACATTCATGTCTCTTCTTCTCCATCATATCCTTTAATTCACAGCCACTTACACAGCTATCGCAAGGATTAGCACTTTCGCGCGTGCGACGAAAAAAAATATAAATCCCATATATGACTCGGACAATACAGAGTACAATCAGTACTCCGACCACCCATTCCTGCCAATTATTCATACAAATAGTCCTCCAATCTGATAAACCGCGAATGAAATAAGCCAAGCTAATACTGTTGTGTAACCAGCAGCAAAGAGTGTCCACTTCCAACTACCGGACTCCTGCTTGATAGCTGCCAATGCCGCAATACATGGAAAATAAATCAGCACAAACAACATATAACAGAAAGCAACCAGTGGAGTTATCGGTATCCGCTCCGCCAAACTAGCCTCATCAGCTTCCGGATCGTCTACATATAAAACTCCCAAAGTGCTAACAACCAATTCTTTCGCTCCTACTCCCGAAATCAAACCGATACCCAGCTTCCAGTCAAACCCCATAGGTGTAATCACTGGCTCTATCGCACGGCCAAGCTGACCTATATAAGAATTTTCCTGCTGTTCGGCTACCGTCTCATATGCGTCATGATTCGGATAATACCCTAAGAACCAAATGATAATAGAAGCAATCATAATAATCCCTCCCATTTTCTTCAAATACTGGGCTCCTTTCTCCCATGTATGACGGAAGATTGATTTAGCTGTCGGCATCCTGTATGGCGGAAGTTCCATCACGAACGGAGTATCGTCACCCTTCACCAAAAACTTGCTGAACAAACGCGCCAACAACACAGCCAGAAATATTCCGATCGCATAAATACCTAACAACACCAGACTGGCATTGTTCGGGAAGAAAGCTCCCACCAGCAGCAAATAGATAGGCAGACGCGCGCTGCAAGACATCAACGGATTCACCAGCATCGTAATAAGACGGCTTTTCCGGTTCTCAATCGTACGCGAAGCCATAATAGCAGGCACATTACATCCGAATCCCATAATCAACGGAATAAATGACTTCCCATGCAATCCCATCTTATGCATAATCTTATCCATAATAAACGCAGCACGTGCCATATATCCTGAATCCTCCATCAACGAAATGCAGAAATACAGAATAAGGATATTCGGTAAGAAGACAATGACTCCCCCTACTCCGCCGACAATACCGTCAACCAGCATATCCTTCAACGGCCCTTCGGACATATTATTGCGAATCAAATCACCAATCTGTCCCACCAGCCATTCAATCCCCATCATCGGATATTCGCCAAGCACAAACGTGCCCTCAAACATCAGATACATAAAAAGGAAAAAGATGGGATAGCCCCAAATACGATGAGTAACGATGGCATCCAGCACTTTTGTAGTCTGTGCCTGTTCCAAGTGGTTATCAGTAAACGTTTCTTTCAATGCACCACTGATAAAACCATATTTTGCATCCGTAATAGCGGACTCACAATCCTCATTCATCGTACTCTGAACACGCTTAGCCATTTTATCACGAATACTGAGAATAGCTTCCGCATTCGGCAAAGTACGCACAAAACTCTCTATGTCCAAGTCGTTCTCCAACAGCTTGATAGACAGGAAGCGAGTGGAATATTTATGGCGGATAAATTCGTTCTTGGAAACTTCATCTTTTACAGCATCAATCGCTTTTTCCAAATCGGGACCATGATTAATGTGAATATGCCGGAATACACGTCCGGTTTTCTTATGTTCACGCACATAGTCTTCCAAGTGTTCCTCTTCATGGTGTTTCCGGTCTTCCAAAGAATCATGCCATTCGGTCAGGTCTCTGAGCACTTCCGGATTCATATTTCCCTGTTTATCAAAAAAGTCGACTCCTTCATAGAGGTTAATGACCACATGAAACAGAGTGTCCAGTCCGCGATTTTTCTTACTTACCGTAGGCAGCATCGGGACACCGAACAATTTGCTCAATAAATGATAGTCCAATGTATTCCCACTGGCTTCCAATTCATCGTAAATATTCAGAGCCACGACCATACGGACATTCATATCAATGAGTTGAGTAGTCAGATATAAATTCCGCTCAAGGTTCGAAGAGTCAACTACATTAATAATAACATCCGGGGTTTCGTCGATAATATGACGGCGAACATAAATCTCTTCCGGCGTATATGCCGACAAAGAATAAGTTCCCGGCAAATCGACAATACGGAAGTGATAACCTTCAAAGTCGAAATAACCTTCTTTGGCATCCACAGTCACACCGCTATAATTTCCTACATGCTCATGAGCACCGGAAGCCAGATTAAACAAAGAAGTCTTGCCGCTGTTCGGATTTCCGACCAAGGCAACATTGATGGTGCGGCGTTTACCTAACGCAAACCGTTTCATCTCTTCTTCTTTTACAGATATATCTTCAGGCAACCCTTCATGGTAAATAGTCTCTTCAGCCAGTTTTATAGCTTCCTCTTCACTGACCACTTCGATCATCTCAGCCTCCTGACGACGAAGAGAAATTTCATAACCCAGAACTTTATATTTAATGGGGTCCTTTAGTGGAGCGTTCAACAGTACTTCAACCGTCTTACCTTTAATAAAACCCATCTCCACAATACGTTTACGAAAACCACCGTGCCCCAATACCTTAACGATGACACCTTTTTCGCCTGTTTTCAATTCGGACAAACGCATAACTCTCAAAATTTTCGGCAAAGATAATTCATAACTTCGGAGCACGCAAATTATTTAGATTGTTTTTAAATAACAGGCGCTTTCATATTCTAATCCCCCAGCCTGCAACTAAAAACAACGCTCATTCACTTGAGATACTTTAATAAACTATTATCTTTGCAGCATATGATACAACAACGGATTATACAATATATAGAAAAAGAAGATTTATTTTCTTCCGACAGCAACATTCTGGTAGCATTGAGCGGCGGCGCCGACTCGGTGGCATTGTTATGCATCCTTCATGCAGCAGGTTATCATTGCGAAGCCGCACACTGCAATTTCCATTTGCGCGGTGAAGAATCGAATCGCGACGAACAATTCGTCCGCCAATTATGCAAGAAATACGAAATCCGCCTGCACACAGTTGATTTTGACACGACCCGATATGCAACCGAGAATCATATTTCCATCGAAATGGCCGCCCGCGAATTACGTTATAATTGGTTCGAAGAAGTAAGAAACAAATGCCAGGCTGATGTCATTGCAGTTGCCCACCATCAAGATGACAGCGTAGAGACGATATTGCTCAACCTGATTCGCGGAACAGGAATTACCGGACTATTAGGAATCCGTCCCCGCAATGGAGCAATCATACGTCCTTTACTTTGTATCAACCGGGAAGAAATCCTACATTACCTGCAAAGCATCGGGCAAGCTTATGTGACAGACAGCACCAATCTGGTAGACGAGTATACCCGTAATAAAATCCGTCTCAACGTTCTTCCTCTCATGCAGACTATCAATCCATCGGTAAAAAACAGCCTGATAGAAACCAGTAATTATCTGAATGACATATCTGCCATATACAATAGATATATAGAGGAAGCCAAAACAAAAATAACCACATCAGAAGGCATCCGAATCCGCGAATTATTAAAAGAGCCGGCACCCGAAGCTCTTTTATTTGAAATTCTGCACCCTTTGGGCTTCAACTCCGCACAAATCAAAGATATTACCAATTCGCTTCACGGACAACCGGGAAAACAATTCAGCAGTAAAGAATGGAGAGTGATTAAAGACAGGGAACTCCTTTTATTAGAAAACACCCAATCAGGAAACAAAGAGGAACTTCCTTTTCAGATTATCAAAGAAGAAAAAGAATATACGCCGGACTTTCCGATTCCGAGAGAAAAGGGAATAGCCTGTTTTGACGCAGACAAGCTAAACGGAGAAATCTCTTATCGGAAGTGGCAGACAGGAGACACCTTTGTTCCCTTCGGAATGAAAGGAAAGAAAAAGATAAGCGATTATCTGACCGACCGCAAATTCTCTATCAGACAAAAAGAGCGCCAGTGGGTGCTCTGCTGTGGTGAACGTATTGCGTGGCTGATAGGCGAACGGACAGACAACCGCTTCCGTATTGATGAAACGACCCAACGTATCGTTATTTACAAGATAGTCTGAGGCTGTTTCTGCTTCTTAAAGCAATCAGACAGTAAAGTCGCAAAAGGCGTATCATATACCCGCGCCTTTTTAGTGCAGGCTTTTACACAGGCACAACATTTGATACATTTAGACTCATCCGTATGCAACTCATCACCTTTGGTTATAGCTCCTGCCGGACAACGAACCACGCATAATCCGCAATGAGTACATACACTTTCATTTTCCACCCAAGGAGCACGGGGAAGCGGCGTACCACTTTTGCGTAACTTGATGACCTTTCTCAAAAAACGAAACAAGGGAATGAAAGGTTGGCTCGGACGTTTGATAGCACGCACATCTACCGGATAAAGAGTATCCATAGCATCGGCTGTCTCTATTTTCTTCCGGATTTTTTTCCCGAACTCCGCAGCCAGAGCCAAATCAGAGTCATCAGGACGCCCGACGGCAATGGGGTGTTCATCGGTGCTATACGAGTGTTCTCCGATAAAAGTTGCCCCGGCAATCACCTTCATTCCATGAGATATGGCAAAAGCATCCAACTCCATCAAAGCTTTTTCATAAGCACGGTTTCCATAAACCACAACTAAAACGGTGGGCGTATCCAAGCCGCGAATCCCCTGCAAACGCTCCATTGCCAAAGGAGCCACATGCCCCCCATACACGGGAACCACAATAATAGCTAATGCAGACGCAGGAATTACAATTTCTCCGGCAGCCTGTTGAGTGACATTTATGGGAAGAATATTTTTTATGCCCGTTCCGTGAACAATCGCCTCCGCTATTTGTTTTGATGTATGTGTAGGCGAAAAATAAATTAAATAAGCTTCATTTACTGTCATACTATTTTCTTTTATATAGCAAAGATACACTTTTACGTGGAAAAAAATGTTTGATTGTTCATGAAACCAAAAAAAATTATTATCTTTGCCCCGTTGAAACATTCTACGATTCAACACATACATCCCTAATTCATAACAAAAAACCAAACGTATACTTGCATATCTATAGCTATAAGCTGTAGTAATGCTGTCCGTAATTCAGCTAAAAAAATATTAATAACTTACCATACTATATGTATAACATTATCCAATTAAACGACAAAGAACTGTCGGAACTTCAAATTATTGCCAAAGATTTAGGCATTAAAAAAGCAGACTCATTCAAAAAAGAAGACCTTGTTTATAAGATACTCGATGAACAAGCAATCGTAGGAGCTACTAAGAAGGTTGCCGCAGATAAGCTCAAAGAAGAACGCAAAGAAGACAAGAAAAAGCGTTCGCCACGTGTAACTCCTGCCAAGAAAGAAGACAAGGCAGTTTCCGCAGCCAAGGGCGGAGAAGTTGCAAAGACCAAAGAAGCTACTCCTGTAAAGACGCAACAACCTTCCAAAGAGGAAAATACAAACAAAGAAAAAGAGACTCCCGCCATTGATGCCAAAAACGAGAACGCTGCTCCGAAGCGTAAAGTAGGTCGTCCACGCAAGAATTCTGAGACAACAGAAAAAAAAGAGGTAGAGAATGCCAAGCCGGTAGTGACCAAGGCTATGGAAGCAAAACCTGTTGCAGCAGAAAAGCCTACTGAAGCTACACAGAAAGTAGCTCCGGTGTCGCAACCTGCTGAAAAGAAGGAAAAACCCAACAAGCCTGTGGTAGAAACCAACAGTTCTACTGCCGAAACTAATAAGTCTGCCGTTGAAGCCAACAAGCCCTCTGAAAAGAAGGCAATAGCAAAACCACAAAAGAAAGCTGCACCCGCTATCGATGAAGAAAGCAATATCTTGTCCAATGCCGACGATGATGATTTTATCCCAATCGAGGACCTGCCTTCAGAAAAAATAGAGCTTCCGACTGAGTTGTTCGGTAAATTCGAGGCAACGAAAGCAGAACCGGCACAAATGCCGGCCGAGCAAGCCCCCTACTCTCAGCAACAACAGCCTCAGCAACACCCGTCCCAACAGCAGCAACAAGCCCAGCAGCAACGTCCGCGTATTGTTCGCCCACGTGACAATAATGCTAACAACAATAATAATTTCCAGCGCAACAATAACCAAAACCAAGCTCAGAACCAGCAGCGCCTGCCTATGCAACGTTCCAACCAGCAGAACAATGCCAGTGAAAACTTCCCGACACAGCAACCACAGGAGCGCAAAATTATCGAGCGTGAAAAGCCATACGAATTTGACGATATCCTCAATGGCGTAGGCGTTTTGGAAATCATGCAGGATGGATACGGATTCCTCCGTTCATCCGATTACAACTATCTTTCTTCTCCGGACGACATTTACGTATCACAGTCACAAATCAAGCTATTCGGCTTGAAGACCGGTGACGTAGTAGAAGGAGTTATCCGTCCGCCGAAAGAAGGAGAAAAATATTTCCCGTTGGTCAAAGTATCGAAAATCAACGGACGTGACGCAGCTTTCGTCCGCGACCGTGTTCCTTTCGAACATTTGACTCCCCTCTTCCCGGATGAAAAGTTCAAGCTTTGTAAAGGCGGTTATTCAGACTCCATGTCCGCTCGTGTTGTAGACCTTTTCGCTCCGATTGGTAAAGGACAACGTGCACTCATCGTAGCCCAGCCGAAGACCGGTAAGACTATCCTGATGAAAGACATCGCCAATGCGATAGCAGCCAACCACCCGGAAGTATATATGATTATGCTGCTGATTGACGAACGCCCTGAAGAAGTAACCGACATGGCACGCAGCGTTAACGCGGAAGTCATCGCTTCCACTTTCGACGAACCGGCAGAACGCCACGTGAAAATCGCAGGTATCGTATTGGAAAAAGCAAAACGCCTGGTAGAATGTGGTCACGACGTAGTTATCTTCCTTGACTCCATCACCCGTCTGGCACGCGCATACAATACAGTTTCCCCGGCATCCGGCAAAGTGCTTTCCGGTGGTGTCGATGCCAACGCATTGCACAAACCCAAACGTTTCTTCGGTGCGGCACGTAACATCGAAAACGGCGGTTCACTGACCATCATCGCTACTGCCTTAATTGATACCGGTTCCAAGATGGACGAAGTTATCTTCGAAGAATTCAAGGGTACAGGTAACATGGAGCTGCAACTCGACCGCAACCTGTCCAACAAACGTATCTTCCCTGCTGTCAACATCACTGCCTCCAGCACTCGCCGCGACGACCTGCTGCTTGACAAGACAACGCTCGACCGCATGTGGATATTACGCAAATACCTTGCCGACATGAATCCGATTGAAGCAATGGATTTCGTCAAAGACCGTCTGGAGAAAACCAAAGATAACGACGAATTCCTGATGAGCATGAACAGCTAATCGACGGAAAACGATAAATAACGAATGGTGGTCAAACTGCAATTATTCCGCAGGTTGGCCACCATTCTCTTTTTCAGGATTCCACTTTTGTACAAAATCCTTTCATTTACGTCCAAAACCGCTCTCCTACCCTTTTTTACATCCCCTTTTTTCCTACTTTTGTTGCAAAATCAATATTACCTAATTCTAACCAAGAATGAAAACGATTTATCCTTTCATAGGTTTAGCCCTATGCGGCATAGCGGCCCAGGCACAAGAAAAGCCGAATTTCCTGATTATCCAATGCGACCATTTGACGCAACGTGTCGTAGGCGCTTACGGACATACACAAGGATGCACCCTTCCTATGGACGAAGTAGCTTCGAGAGGGGTTATCTTCTCCAATGCTTATGTAGGCTGTCCTCTCAGCCAACCTTCACGCGCAGCCTTATGGAGCGGCATGATGCCTCATCAAACCAACGTACGTTCCAATTCCAGCGAACCCGTCAACACACACATACCGGAAAGCATACCGACACTAGGAAGCCTTTTCTCCGAAAACGGTTACGAAGCCGTGCACTTCGGAAAGACTCACGACATGGGTTCGCTAAGAGGATTCAAGCATAAGGAACCGGTAGCAAAACCATTTACCGACCCCGAATTTCCCGTCAACAACGACAGTTTCCTTGATGTGGGAACCTGTGAAGACGCAGTAGCCTATCTGAGCAACCCGCCACAGGAACCTTTCATTTGCATCGCCGACTTTCAAAACCCTCACAATATCTGCGGATTCGTAGGAGCGAACGAAGGCGTACACACAGACCGCCATGTCAGCGGCACTCTTCCCGAACTGCCTGCCAACTTCGATGTCGAAGACTGGAACAACATCCCTACTCCCGTACAGTATATTTGTTGCAGCCACCGCCGCATGACACAGGCTTCCCACTGGAGCGAGGAGAACTACCGCCACTACATCGCAGCCTTCCAGCACTATACGAAGATGGTATCCAAACAAGTGGACAGCGTACTGAAAGCACTCTATTCCACACCAGCCGGAAAGAACACCATCATAGTCATCCTAGCCGACCACGGCGACGGAATGGCTTCACACCGCATGGTGACCAAGCATATCAGCTTCTACGACGAAATGACAAACGTTCCGTTCATATTTGCAGGCCCCGGCATCAAACAACAAAAAAAACCGGTAGACCATCTGCTCACACAGCCCACACTCGACCTTCTGCCCACCCTTTGCGACCTGGCAGGAATTTCCATTCCGGCGGAAAAAGCGGGAATCAGCCTTGCCCCCACCCTAAAAGGAGAGAAACAGAAGAAAACCCACCCGTATGTCGTCTCCGAATGGCATAGCGAATATGAATACGTGACGACTCCCGGACGTATGGTACGTGGACCAAGATACAAATACACCCACTACCTTGAAGGGAACGGAGAAGAACTGTACGACATGAAGAAAGACCCGGGAGAACGCAAGAATCTAGCCAAAGACCCTAAATACACAAAAGTTCTTGCAGAACACCGTGCAATGCTCGACGACTACATCACCCGGACAAAAGACGACTATCGCAGCCTGAAAGTTGATGCCGACCCACGGTGCAGAAATCACACCCCGGGCTATCCAAATCACGAAGGTCCCGGAGCACGTGAAATTCTCAACAAAAAATAAAACAGTAAAAAGAGCGAAGATTACAAAGAAATCTTCGCTCTTTTTATTGCTTTTGCATATCATCTAACAAACAGCTAAATATCAAGCGAGTAAACACAGAATCCATCGACAACAATTCCAGATACAGGACAATGACATCATCGTTCTATGTAAAGAAGCGTGCTATATGGCAGATATAAAGTACGAAAAGACAGGAAGACACAGTGCGGCTGGGAAATTGTTTTCATCTACCCCGTTACCCCCGAATCGAAATAAAGCACTATCTTTGCAAAGTGTAAACTTAAACACTTAATTATGTATACCAACAAACAGATTTGGAGTGTCAGTTACCCGATACTACTGAGCTTGCTGGCACAAAATGTCATCAACGTCACCGACACGGCATTCCTCGGACACGTGAGTGAGGTAGCCCTCGGAGCATCTGCCATGGGCGGGTTATTCTATATATGTGTATTCACCATAGCATTCGGATTCAGTACCGGCTCTCAGATAGTCATCGCCAGACGCAATGGCGAGGGACGCTATACGGATGTAGGTCCGGTCATGATCCAAGGCGTCATGTTCCTGTTTAGCATGGCACTGATACTGTTCGGCTTTACCAAAGCGTTCGGCGGAAACATCATGCGGCTGCTTGTATCTTCAGAGTCCATCTACGAAGGGACGATGGAGTTTCTCGACTGGCGCATCTACGGATTTTTCTTCTCTTTCGTCAATGTCATGTTTCGGGCATTATATATCGGTATCACACGTACCAAAGTGCTTACCATCAACGCAGTAGTCATGGCATTGACCAATGTCGTGCTGGACTACGCATTAATTTTCGGTAAATTCGGACTGCCGGAAATGGGCATCAAGGGAGCCGCCATTGCATCCGTACTGGCAGAAGTCTCTTCGATTCTCTTTTTCCTTATCTACACATACGTCACTATCGACTTAAAAAAATACGGATTGAACCGCCTGCGTTCGTTCGATCCTGCGTTATTGATGCGGATTCTCAGCATCTCCTGTTTCACCATGCTCCAATACTTCCTGTCGATGGGCACCTGGTTCATCTTCTTCGTAGCCGTAGAACGGCTGGGACAGCGGGAGCTTGCCATCGCCAACATCGTCCGGAGTATCTACGTTGTATTGTTGATTCCCGTCAACTCACTGGCGACCACCACAAACAGCCTTGTCAGCAACGCCATCGGTGCCGGCGGCATCAAGCATGTAATGCCGCTCATCAACAAAATTGCAAGATTCTCGTTCTTCATTATGCTGGGGCTCGTAGCGGTCACAGCACTATTTCCACAGTTTCTTCTGTCTGTCTATACCAGCGAAGCCGCGCTTATCACAGAGTCCGTCCCATCAGTCCACGTGATTTGCATCGCCATGCTCATCGCGTCGGTAGCCAATGTTGCGTTCAACGGCATTTCCGGCACGGGAAATACGCAGGCCGCCCTATTGCTCGAAACAATAACAATCTTCATCTACGGTTCATACATCATATTCATCGGAATGTGGCTGAAAGCACCGATCGAAATCTGCTTTACAATTGAGATAGTGTACTATACCTTGCTATTGATAACAAGCTATATTTATCTCAAAAAAGCAAAATGGCAGAATAAAAAGATATAAATCCGAGAGATTTTTGTACATTTGCAGGCTCAAATAATTAATTAGTAATTAAATAACTATGTTCGATAATTTAAGTGAAAGACTGGAACGGTCATTCAAGATTCTGAAAGGTGAAGGCAAAATCACCGAAATCAACGTAGCGGAGACGCTGAAAGACGTACGCAAGGCACTTCTTGACGCCGACGTAAACTACAAGGTAGCAAAGAATTTCACGGATACGGTGAAAGAAAAAGCTCTTGGCCAGAACGTGCTTACGGCTGTGAAGCCAAGCCAGTTGATGGTGAAGATCGTACATGACGAGCTTACGCAGTTGATGGGTGGAGAGACAGCCGAAATCAATATCAACGCCCGTCCGGCAGTTATCCTGATGTCAGGTTTGCAAGGTTCGGGTAAGACCACCTTCTCCGGTAAGTTGGCACGGATGCTGAAAACCAAGAAAAACCGTAAACCATTACTGGTGGCTTGTGACGTTTACCGTCCGGCAGCTATCGAACAGTTGCGCGTATTGGCAGAACAAATCGAAGTACCGATGTACTGCGAACTAGATAGCAAGAATCCGGTTGAAATCGCACAACACGCCATCCAGGAAGCAAAATCCAAAGGATATGACCTCGTCATCGTCGATACCGCCGGACGTCTGGCAGTAGACGAACAGATGATGAACGAAATCGCTGCTATCAAAGAAGCCATCAACCCGAACGAAATCCTGTTCGTAGTAGACTCCATGACTGGTCAGGATGCTGTAAACACAGCCAGGGAATTTAACGAACGCTTGGACTTCAACGGTGTGGTACTTACCAAACTCGACGGTGACACCCGTGGTGGTGCGGCTCTTTCTATCCGTTCGGTAGTCAACAAGCCAATCAAGTTCGTAGGTACTGGAGAAAAGCTGGAAGCAATCGACCAGTTTCACCCTGCCCGTATGGCAGACCGTATTCTCGGCATGGGTGACATCGTTTCACTGGTAGAACGTGCACAGGAGCAATATGACGAAGAAGAAGCCAAACGCTTGCAGAAAAAGATTGCCAAGAACCAGTTCGACTTCAACGACTTCCTCAGCCAGATTGCCCAAATCAAGAAGATGGGTAATCTGAAAGATCTTGCTTCCATGATTCCAGGAGTAGGCAAAGCAATCAAGGACATTGAGATTGACGACAACGCTTTCAAGAGCATCGAAGCCATTATCTACTCAATGACCCCAGCAGAACGTTCCAACCCGGAGATTCTGAACGGCTCACGCCGCACACGCATCGCCAAAGGTAGCGGAACAACGATTCAGGAAGTAAACCGCTTGCTGAAACAATTTGACCAGACCCGTAAAATGATGAAAATGGTAACTGGCAGCAAAATGGGCAAGATGATGCCGAAAATGAAGAGATAAAAGAAAGAATCATTTCTAAATTCCGAATAGAAAGAGGGAGCCACGGCTTCCTCTTTTTTTGTAAGAGGGTATTGCTTTTCTCTTATTATTTTGGTATCTTTATAGATTTCCAAACCATTCTCTTGTAGTTATCCCATTGCATAGTGACCGATGTCATGTCATATTCCACACCCCAACCATACTGATAGCAGCTACCCAACAGACATAACGCTTCCGCCAAGTCCATACCCGACAGATGTTTGCCGTTCACCACCTTTTTCAACCATTTGGTCGGATTTCTCCTTCTCTCTTTTTTCAAGAACATAATCGCCCTCGAAACACAATGTTCGCAGTTTCATATTTTAAAATCTCTGAACTTCTTATTGTTGAGCGCGTTTTCAGCATCAAGATTGCCTTTCTTCACAGCAAGTTTGAAATAATGATGAGCTTTCTTCAAATCAATACCTACTCCTAAACCATTCATATACATATTGCCAATTTCATATAATGCTGTCCCGATACTGTCAACGTATCTTTCCCAGTAACGACCGGTACGTTCTGCCATATGCAGGTATTCCTCCATCGCTTTTGAATAATCAGCCTTGCAGCCTATCCCCCGCTTATAGCAGTCCGCCAATTTCAATATCGCCGAGATGTTAGAAGCTGCTTTGAGATAATTATATGCTCTCCATACAAAGAGGGTGTGTCGAAACGATGCATCCTCTTTTTTGTATAAACAAAGCCCCGAC
>ERZ777306.4058-NODE-4058-length-14008-cov-8.109654_pt1 | contig 14008 bp, 13 predicted proteins | sample MGYA00374966_ERZ777306 | MGnify/ENA primary metagenome ERZ777306 (study PRJEB29329, sample SAMN06343882) | mouse gut metagenome | isolation source: Mouse cecum | place: Austria: Vienna | collected 2014-11-15 ...
AGATTATTAATATCAAATATATTATTCATATACAGTTCCTTGTTCAAATAATTTTACTTAGAGATTATATCACAAATCATATTACTAAATTCTGTTGGATTTTCAATATTCAAACCTTCAATTAATCTTGCTCCATTATAAAGAATTTTAGAGTATTTTTTTAATTCTTCTTTATCTTTATCATATAAGTTCTTTATTTTTTCTGCTATTGGATGAGATTCATTAATTTCAAGAATTGTTTGAGCTTTTACATTTTGATTATTAGGCATAGCATTTAATGTTTTTTCCATTTCAACTGATATTGCACCTTCACTTGTTAAACAAACTGGATGATTTTTTAACTTATGTGTAAATCTAACGCCTTGAACATCTGTAATTGCTTCTTTCATTATAGTAAACATTTCTTTGTTTTCTTCATTTACTTTTTGTAATTCTTCTTTTTCTTCTTTTGAATCTAAATCTAAGTTATTTGCACAAACATTAGCAAATTGTTTTTGCTGATAATTAAATATAACTTGAATTACAAATTCATCTATATCATCTGTTAAATAAAGTATTTCATATCCTTTATCTTTTACGCCTTCTACTTGTGGTAACATATCGATTTTATCAACACTTTCTCCTGCTGCATAATAAATCTTATCTTGTCCTTCTTTCATGCGTCCAACATATTCTGATAATGTTACAAGTTTCTTCTCAGTAGATGAATAAAATAAAATCAAATCTTGAAGATTATCTTTATTGATTCCATAATCGTTGTAAATTCCAAATTTTAATTGATTTCCAAAATTTTTAAAGAATTTTTCATATTCTTCTCTATTTAATTTTAACATACTTTCTAATTCTGATTTAATTTTCTTTTCAATACTTTTAGCTATAATTTTTAATTGTCTATCATGTTGTAACATTTCTCTTGAAATATTTAATGATAAATCTTGGCTATCAACTAATCCTTTTACAAAGCAAAAATAGTCTGGTAATAAATCTGCACATTTATCCATAATCAACACGCCATTAGAATATAGTTGTAATCCTTTTTCAAAATCTTTTGTATAAAAATCATATGGCATTCTTGATGGAATAAATAGTAAAGCATTATAACTTACATTTCCTTCCATTGATGTGTGTATTATTTTTGCTGGCTCTTCAAAATCTCCAAATTTATCAGTATAAAAAGAATTGTATTCTTCTTTTTTTATATCTGCTTTATTTTTCTTCCAAATAGGAATCATACTATTTAAAGTTTCATTTTCCGTATATGTTTCATATTCTGGTTTCTTTTCTTCTGAATCATTTGCTTGTGATTCTTTTGGTCTTTGATGTTCTACTTTCATTTTTATTGGAACTCTAATATAATCAGAATATTTTTTTACTATATTTTTTATTGTATAATCATCTAAAAATGTACTGTAATTTTCCTCTTCAGTATCATCTTTTAAATATAAAACAATTTTAGTTCCTACATCTTCTTTTTCACATTCTTCTATCTCATAGCCTTCTACACCTTTAGATTTCCAACTATATGCTTTTTCTTCTCCATAAGCTTTGCTATAAACTTGAACTTCCTTGGCTACCATAAATGCTGAATAAAATCCAACACCAAATTGACCAATTATATCTATATCTTCTTTTTTATCATTTTCTTCTTTAAATGCTAGAGAACCACTTTTGGCTATAGTTCCTAAATTTGTTTCTAATTCTTTTTCTGTCATTCCTATTCCATTATCTTTTATTGTAATTGTTCTATTTTCCTTATCTATTTCTATTTGAATTTTAAAGTCATCTTTTGAAAGCTTTATATTACTATCTGTTAATGATTTATAATATAGTTTATCTATCGCATCACTTGCATTTGATATTAACTCTCTAAGAAAAATCTCCTTATTTGTATAAATTGAATTAATCATTAAATCTAATAATCTTTTAGACTCTGCTTTAAATTGTTTTGTTCCCATAATTAATCTTCCTTTCAATAATGTTCTACTGTATCAGATTATATACCTCCCAATTAGCAATGTCAATATATGAGTGCTAAAAAGTGGTATGTTTTAATATACCACTTTTATGCATCCTTTTTAAATTGAGAATTATATAAATCAGCATAGAATCCATTTTGGGAAATTAATTCTTCATGATTTCCTTGTTCTATAATATTTCCTTCATTTACAACTAAAATCATATCTGCGTTTCTTATTGTTGACAATCTATGGGCTATAATAAATGATGTTTTACCTTCTGTTAATTTATCCATAGCTTTTTGAACTAGTTCCTCTGTTCTTGTATCTACATTACTTGTTGCTTCATCTAATATTAAAAATGGTGTTGATTCAATCATTCCTCTAGCTATTGTAAGTAATTGCTTTTGACCTGCTGATATACTATCAGTATCTGTTAAAAGTGTATCTAAACCTTTAGGAAGACTTTTAATAAAATGTTCTAATCCTACTGTTTTACAAGCTTTCATAACCTCTTCATCTGTTACATTTTCTTTATTATAAACTATATTTTCTCTTATAGTACCATTAAATAACCACGTATCTTGAAGTACCATAGTAAATAATTCATGAATATTCTCTCTTTTTAAATCTTTAGTTGAAATTCCATCAATTAGTATATTTCCTGAATTTATTTCATAAAACTTCATAAGCAAATTTACTAAAGTTGTTTTTCCTGCGCCAGTTGGACCAACAATTGCAATCTTCTCTCCTGGTTTTGCAATACATGAAAAATCTTTAATTATAAACTTATCTGAATCATATCCAAATTTAACATGGTTAAATTCTATATTGCCTTTAATTTCATTTTTATTTAAATATTTTGTTTTATTAGATTCATCAATCATTTCTTCATCTTCTAAAAACTCAAATACTCTTTCACTACTAGCAGCTGCTGTTTGCAAGTTTGTTAATCTTTGCGCCATTTGTTGAAGTGGTGATGTAAAAAGTCTAATATACACCATAAATGCTACAATTACACCAAATGTAATAAGATTTTGTTTTACAAGTATAGCTCCCATTACACAAACTGCAACATAACTAAAGTTTCCTATAAATCCCATTATTGGTTGCATTAATCCTGATAAAAACTGACTTTTTCTACTACAGTTAAATAATGCTTCATTATATTTCCTAAAATCTTTTGTTGCCTTTTCTTTTCCATTATATGCTTTTACAACATTATATCCTGAATATATTTCCTCTATATGTCCATTCAAATTTCCAAGTTCTACTTGTCTTTGATTAAAATATTTTTGTGATTTTCCTAAAATTGCAAACATAAATACAAATCCTATAACAGAAGTTAATATTGCAGTAAGCGCCATTATCCAATTTGTATAAAACATCATAACAATAGCTGATATAAAAAGTGCTAAGCTTGATACAAAAGAATCTAAACTTTGACTTATTGACATACCAATTTGATCAACATCATTTGTTACCCTAGATAAAATATCTCCAAATGAATGTTTATCATAATATCTTAGTGGTAATTTATTTATTTTTTTAGAAATATTTGTACGTAATGTTTTTGCAAGATTATTTGCTGCAGTTGCCATTATAAAACTTGTTAAAAATCCAAAAACTGCACTAATAATATATATTATTAGTAAAAATATTGTTATACTTGTTATTTTTTCTAAATCTATTCCTGTAATTAACCCTTGTGTTATAACATCTGTTAACTCTGATAATTTATTTGGTCCTACTATTGAACATATTGAACTTGCTACTGCTAAAATCATTGTTATTACATAAGCTGGTATTAAGGATTTTTTATATCCAAGTAGCTTTTTCATTGCTTTTCTAAAGTTCTTAGGTTTTTCATGAACTCTTCCTGGACCAACATTTCTTTGTACATGTTTTTCATTATTTGCCATATTCTAATTTCATCCTTTCATTTAAGCATCTAGCTCTTCCTTACTTAACTGTGAGTAAGCTATTTCTTGATAAACAGAGCAATTTTCCATTAATTCTTTATGTGTTCCTATTCCGAGCACATTTTCCATCTTCTAAAACTAAAATTTTATCAGCATGCATTACAGTTCCAATTCTTTGAGCTACTATAATACTTGTTGTATTTTTTGTATATTCTTTTAAATCTTTTCTTAATTTATAATCAGTTTTATAATCTAATGCTGAAAATGAATCATCAAAAATGTATATCTCAGGATTTCTTGCTATCGCACGAGCAATTGATAATCTTTGCTTTTGACCACCAGAAATATTTGTTCCTCCTTGTGCAATATGTGCATTATAATTTCCTTCCATTTTTTCAACAAATTCAGTTCCTTGTGCTACTCTTATTGCATCTTTTATTTGTTTTTCTGTTTTTTTCTTTTTTCCATTTTCTCCATAATCAATATTATTTTTTATTGTTTCATTAAATAGAACTGCTTTTTGTGGTACATATCCAATTTTATTGTGTAAGTTTTCTTGAACATATTCTTTTACATTAACACCATCTACTAAAACTTCTCCATCTGTAGAATCAAAAAATCTTGGAATTAGGTTTATTAATGTAGATTTTCCACTACCTGTTGAACCTATTATTGCAATAGTTTCTCCTTTATTTGCTTTAAAAGAAATATTTTTTAAAGTATATTCTTGTGAATCTGGATATTTAAATGAAACATTTTTAAATTCAACAGATCCTTCTTCACCTTTTTTACCTTCTTTTCTTTTTCCATCTTTAATTGATATATTTGAATTTAAAACTTCTGCAATTCTCTTTATTGATACTGAGGCTCTAGGAACCATCATAAATATCATTGCAACCATTAAAAATGACATTATAACTTGCATTGCATAAGATGAAAATACAACCATATCACTAAATATTCCTAATTTATCTGAAATTTGTGCTTCATTTATCATAAAGCTACCAGCAAAATAAATGCTAAGTGTTAATCCATTCATTATCATATACATTACTGGTGACATTATAGACATTGTTCTTTGGTTAAATGTTTGCAATCTTGTTAATTCTTTGTTTACATCTTCAAATTTATTTTCTTGATACATTTCTCCATTAAAAGCTCTAACAACTCTAATTCCAGTTAAATTTTCTCTTGTTACATTATTTACATTATCAAGCATTGTTTGAACTTTTTTAAAATTAGGAAATACAAGTTTCATTAATATTCCTATTGTTATTAATAATATTAAAACTGCTCCACCTGTAATTGCACTCCATGTAAAATTTTTGTCTAATATTTTTAATACTGCCCATATAGCTGTAATTGGTGCTTTCACCATTAATTGTAATCCCATTGCAATTAGCATTTCCACTTGTGAAACATCATTAGTAGTTCTTGTAATTAAACTACTAACAGAAAATTTATTCATTTCTTCCATACTAAATTCTTCAACTTGTGAAAATAGCTCTTCTCTTAATTTAGCTGATAAAGATGTTGCAATATATGATGCTAAAAATCCAACTATACATGCTGATATTAAGCTTCCAGTGCTACATGCTAGCATATATGCCCCTTGTACTAATATATCTGAAATTTGGCTTCCTTCAGTTTGAACTAGTTTCGTTATTTCTGACATGTAATCAGGCATTTTTAAATCTAACCAAACCTGAGCTATTATTAAAATTAAACTAAGTACAATATATAAAATTTCTTTTTTAGTGATTTTCTTTAAAAGTTTATTCATAATTTTTCCTTTCTTTTTATTATTTTAAAACTCCAAATTTTAAAAATTCTATCATTTTTTTATGTTCTTCTTTTCCTTTTTCAAATGAATTATATTTAAAACAAGAAATTGTTGATTTCTTTGTAATAAACACAAGCATATTTAATAAAATTTTTATTTCATCATCATTTTTTACTTTTAATTTAGAGAAATCTATTTTTTCAATAACTTCTTTTCTTTCAAATATTGGTTTTATTTCTTCTTTGCAAGTTTCATCATTTTTTATATCTGGAAAACATAAAAACATATCATCTGAAGGTTTTAAATTTTTCAATCTTTTCTCATGAAATTTCATATCTCCTCCTGAGAAAATTTCTTTGATCATAAAATCAAAAAGATCTATATGAACTTGAAAAATATCTCCATCATTTTTTTCTAAATCTTCAATAATAAATTTTTCAATATTTTCGAAGTCTTTTTTTAAAATAAAATTTAATAAATCATATTTAGATTCAAAATATTGATAAAAACTTCCTCTTGCAATTCCTGCATCTTCTACTATATTTTTTATTGAAGCTTCATCTGGAGAAACTCTAGCATATTCTTTTTTTGCTGACTCTATGATTCTTTGTTTCTTTTCTTCTGATAGTTTGAAAAAAGTTTCTGTTGGCATCTTTTTCACCCCCAAATATTATATTTGTATATTTAAAACACACAAAATGACACCATGTCATCATTATATGTGACACAGTGTCATTTGTCAAGTTAATATTTAATTTTTATTATGAAACTAGTGTAACTGTTCCAGTACTTGGAGTTTGGCCATCTCCACTTTCAGAACCTTCACTACCACCTTCACCCTCATTTCCACCAGGTGCTGGCTGTTCTGGTTTTGAAGGCGCGAGTTGTGGTATTGATTCAGATTCTGTTTTTCCACATTCTGTACAAATTCTCTCTTTTAGTCCTGCTGATGTTTCTGTTGCAGGTGTTTTTGTAATCCATTCACCATAAGTATGTTTTCCTGTTGCACTTATTTGTTGAGTTTGTGTATCTCCACATGAACATTTCATAACTCTACTTCCTGGTTTACCACAAGTTGGTTCTACTCTTGAAATCTCACCAGTATATGCATGTGTATGTGGTGGTTTTTTATCTTCTACTACAATAGTATTTTGAACTTTATTTTCTGTTTTTGGAGTATAACTTGGATCTTTGGCATTACATCCTTCTCTTGTACAAACTCCATTTTTAAAAGTATGTCCTAAAGCATTAGATTTTTCTGAATATTCTTTATCGCATTTAGTACATTTATATACAACTGTTCCATTTTTATCACATGTTGCAGTATTAGAATATATTGCATATTTATGATCACAATTTTCTTTTACATCATTATCTTTAGTTGTATTTTTATTAGTTGTATTAGAGTTTTTCTTGGTTGATGTTGGAACATCGTCATCATCAATAGTTACTTCATTTGCCACCCAATTTCCATCTGGTTTTACACCTTTTATATCTTTAGCATATTTATAGTGTGATTCTAATGTTTTATCATCAAGTTCTAAATATACCATAAGTTCATTAACCAATTGTCTTGTTTGTTTGAAATTTGTTTTATAAAACCATAAATTGTTTATCATAGCAGATTGACCTGGAAGCATTTCTGTTCTTAAATCTGATGTTTTAAATTTTAAAGCATGTGGAACATAATCTAATACAGTATATCCACTCATATTTGTTTGTAAATTAGTATATACTGTTGATGCCATATCTTTTAAATTACCAACATTTTGAAGAGAAACTTTTTGATCCATAACAGCTTTTATAAAATCTCTTTGTGTTCTCATTCTTCCATAATCATTATCTCCATAAGAAGATGGATAAGATGAACCATCATTATTGTGTCTAAATCTTAATAATTGTTCTATTTGATCTGGTTCTAATGTTTGTTTTCCTTTTTTCAAATGTATGTGCAAATCTTGTGTTGGATCATCATAATCCATATTTATTGGAACATCAAACTCTACACTTCCTATTGTTTCAAATATACTTGTAAGTGATATATTTCTTACTATTACATAATAATCAATTGTAACTCCAGTTATTAGCTGAACTTTTTCAACTGTTTTATCTGCACTTGTTTGAATTTGAGCATTTATTTTATCATATCCTCCTGCTGTTGCCTCACTTTTTCCAACAAAAGTATCTCTAGGTACTGATAACATAATTGCTTTTTGAGATTTTGGATTATAGCCACATAACATAATTGTATCTGTTAACTGTGCTGAAATATCTTCACTAACACCAAGTACTAAAACAAATATCGGATCTTGATCTCCTACAATATCTGTTGCCATATTTAAAACAGCATCTTTAACATTTCCGCCTGCTTTAAAAATATATACACCAAAAACAATTCCTATAGTAGCTATAATTACAGCCACTACACCTAAAGCAATTAATATTTTTTGTTTTCTAGTAAATTTTTTCTTTGGTTTTCCTTTTTTACTTTTTTTATTATTACCAATTCTTGTTTGTCTTCTTCCTGATTTTTGTATATCTTCATTACTATTTATTTCTATAACGATTTCATCATCATTATTTTCTATATTATCTTCTTTCAAAATTCTTTACCTCTGTATAATTTAATCTAGAATATTATCTAGTTCTTTCTTTATTTCTTCTTTTTCAAGATTTTGTCCAATAAATACAAGTTTAATTATTCTGTCACCAACTTCAGAGTCCCAGTTTTTAAGTATTTCTGGATTGTTTTTTATAATATCATTTTTTTCATTTTCTGGTGCAGATGCAATCCATAGCCCAGCTTCTCCCATTTGAAATTGATTTCCTGCTTGTTCAAATACATATGACATATCTTGTTCATCTGAGAACCAAATTATACCTTTACATCTTATAATATTTTTTCTCCATTTCATATTAACATATTCTTCAAATTTGTCTCTATTTAATGGTTTTCTTCTAGTATATACAAATGTTCCTATTCCGTATTCTTCTGCCTCTCCTTCATCATGATGATGGTGGTGATGATGATGATGATGTTCATGCTCACTTTCATTATGTTCATGATGATGATGATGATGTTCTTCATGCTCTTCCTCATCTTCTTCATTGTCATCTCTTTCTAATTCTTGAACCCATGCTGGAGATGATGCTGCTTTTTCAAAATCAAAATTATTCGTATCTATAATTTCTTTAACATCTACTTTTGCATAATTTGTTTCAATAATTTTTGCAACTGGTTGAAGTGCTTTTATAACAGCTTTCACTTTATTTAATTCTTCTTTAGATACTGCATCAACTTTATTTAAAATTATTGTATTACAAAATTCTATTTGTTGTATTAGTAAATTTTCGATATCTTCTTCATCAATATTCTCTTGTACTAAATTTTCACCAGCTCCAAATTCATAAACAAGTCTTGCACTGTCAACAACTGTTACAACATTATCTAATCTACAAATTTTTGGAAGTCCATATTGTTCAGTTTGCTCTGAAAGAACTGTAATTGTTTGAGCAATTGGCATTGGCTCACATATACCACTTGCCTCTATTAAAATATAATCAAATTTTCCTGTTTTGATTATATCTACTATTTGTTGCATTAAATCTACTTTTAAAGTACAACAAATACATCCATTGCTTAATGGAACAAGATTGCTATCTTGTTCATTAACAATTCCTCCTTTTTGAATTAATTCAGCATCTATATTTACTTCTCCAATATCATTTACTATAACTGCAACTTTATATCCTTCTTGATTATTTAAAACATGGTTAATTAAAGTTGTTTTTCCTGCACCTAAATATCCTGTTAAAACTGTAATTGGTACTATTTTGTTCATATTATCCTCCTATATGTTTAAATATTATATATATAAATTGTATACAAGTTGTATATAATTTATAAAATACCCCAAATTTATATTGCTATTATACACTTTTATTTATTTCTATTCAAGAATATTTGTTATAAATTCTACATTTATAACAAAATAATTATTTTTATTGAAATTTTATGTAATCCATGCTATAATTTTTTTAGTTTTATAAGTAATAGAAATGCAAACAATTCTCTATTAGAGAATCTACAAACAATATTGAAAGGAGCATATTTATGAAAAAAACTCGGTGTGCATTTTGTTTAGTAGGAGAAAACAAAGAACTCTTAAACTATGTAGCAACATTGGTAGGTGAATTTAAAGCCACCAAACTCATCACTGGAAATGTTACAAAAAGCAATGTAGATCAGATTTTTGACTGTAACAAAAGCATTATTTGCACAGATACAAATATTCAAAATCTTGCCAAAACAGTAGTTTTGATAGGAGTCAACAACTCAAGTCAGATGTATAACATCTCTATTCATAATCCTGATAACAAAGCAAATTTCATTTCTATTTTGAAACAATTTCAGGAAATTGCTGAAAACTGTAATATTGATATCGGAGATCACCGTTCTAATGCAACTAAAGAAGGTCCGTCTCAGAATCCCCAAGACTGCGTATTTTGTAGATATCTTGCAGGACATCCTGATCATTATCAGCCTTCAATTTATGAGTCTCCAAATTTTGTTGTTATGGGAAATACTGGTCATTTTGTGCTTGGTAGTCTTCTCATAATTCCAAGAAAGCACATTATGTCATGTGCTGAACTTTCGCCTGAAGAACTTTATGAACTTAATGATGTAATTAAGGATTGTAAATATATTCTTAAAGCGATATTTGGAATGGATACTCTACTTTGGGAAAATGGTTCTGGAACTGGTGGACATGGTAAAGATAAATCTTCAATTGTTCATGCACATATTCATATGAATCCTTGTGATATGGACTGTTTGAAAGTATCAACTGAAAAAGGTATTACTCCCCAAAACATTAACTTCTTAAGTTTGCCTAAATATCAAGATGAATCATATCTTCTTATTCAGAACTATGATTTGAAATGGTATATAGTAAGTAATCCTGAACTCTATATTCCACGGCAATATGTAAGACAACTGGTAGCTGAGCATATTGGTCTACCTGGCGATCTTTGGAACTGGAGAAAATATTTGTTTCTTGACAATGTAAGAGTAACTACTTATATGATAAGAGATTATCTTATTACTAACAAAGATAGCTTACCTGAGCGAATTTTCAAAAGAACTCGTCATTTTGTATAATTTGTAAAAAAACAAAAAGGAGTCCAAATATATTGGTTTAATAACCAATAGTTTGGACTCTTTAAAATTTATTTATAATTCAAATATATTTGCTTTAAGCATCATTTTAGATATCTTACTTTTTTCACTCATAGGAATACACCATCTACTTGCTAAAATGGATTTTCCTTTTTTAAACTCTTTTTCAGGTTCACCAATTGACTTGCAAAGCTGTTTTTGCAAATTTGGTTTATTTGTATATATAGAAATAACATTTTCTTCGTATAAAACATTTATTGTTGTTTCTAATTCTAATTTATTTGGTTCTTTATATCTTTTTTCCAATAAAATCACGTCCTAATTTATTTTTATTCATTATCTTTTTCATTAGTATTTAAAATTCTTACGTATTTTTCGGAATTAATTATATCTTCATTAAAAAAATCTTGTAATTTTTTATTGTCTGAAATTAATATTTCTTTTTGCATTTTGTTTAGATCTTTTTTTATATGAAATTCAAGTTTGGATGCTAATGATTTATTTTCTGTTTTCCAGATAGCTTCTACTTTCTGTGCTTTATGTGATTTAGTATATTTAGCACATTCTTTACTTTTAGAAAAATGTTCATTCATTCTTTTTTCTAAATTATTTGTAATTCCTGTATATAAAGTATTATCTTCACATCTTAATATATATACAAAATACATTTATATGTTTCCTTTACTTCAAAAATTCATATGAAATCTTTTTAATTTCCTCTATTTGCATTTTTGTTTGTTCATTTTTGAAATTAAATCTACTTAAAATATCATTTATATAATTTCCTTCTACAATACTTTTCTTTGAAAATTCAAAATTCAAATCAAATATAAAAGAAAATAAGCATATCATTCCATCTAAAACTGTTGGCTCTTTTTTTCTGAAAATTTGCTTTCTATTAATAAATTGATTGTAATATTCTTCTGCAATTGGTAAATTTTCTATTTGCTCAATTTCATCAGGTTCTTTATAAAACATATGAACACCTTCATACATTATATCTAATTTATCCGCATCTCTTACTATTCTTGAGTGTAATAATGTTCTTTCATCTAAACCATCTTCTATTTTAAATTTATTATGATTTTTTACAGCGGTTTTTATAATATCATCATATTGATTATCTTCTATATATTTTCTTATATATTCATTTTCTTCTAATATTGTTACAGCTAAATCACCATGATCTACACTTTTACTATCTGAAAAAGTATCATATAATCTTCTTTGTTCAAATCTAGCTAAATCATGTAATAAACCTATAAGTGTTGCAAGATCTATATCTTCTTTACTTAAATTTAAACTTTCAGCAATTTTTTTACTCCACTCCATAACTCTAAAAGTATGTCCAATTTTTCTTGCTATATGAACATTAGTAGAGTCATAATTATTTGTATAATTTATAAATTCATTTTTAGCTTTTTCTAAATCTATCATCTTTTGCCTCCTATTTCAAATATGAATTAATACTAGTATTTCTTTTAGCATGATTTTTCTTTAAATCAATTCCTAGCAATTGTAATTCTACTACAATATTTCCAATTTGTGTATTTTCTATTCCAATATCTGATAATTCCATTCTTGAAAAATTACACAAATCATATACAGAATTTATTTCGTTTTCCTTTAGTTTTGTTACTAGACTTTTTCCTAAATTTAAAGATGATATATCATTTTCTAACATTTTTCGCATTTTAACATACTCCTTTTAAAACTATAAAGCGTAAATCCAATTATATAACTGGTTTTACGCCTATAAATAAACACGTTATAACCTTCCTATGTTTGAGATTATATCATATTTTTTTACATTTTTCTATAAAATATTTCAATCTTTTACATCATATTTAAGTTCTATTTCTGAATATTCTTTTGGATCTAATCCAACTTTATTTCTCATATATATTAATACTATACTAATTATTATTAATGAAGTTCCACCAAAAATTAGCATTGCACTTGAAGTTTTCATATTCTCTATTAAAATTGATGCAAATATACCAAATACAACTCCTAATATACAACTGCAAAAATTATTAATAGCAAATATTCTTGTATCTATTTTACTATTTGTAAAATTACTTAAATATTTTATTAAAAAAACATTATATAATCCTACCATTATAAATTTTATTACATACATAGCTAATACTATAGTTAAAATTATTTGAATTGATAAGTTTAAGCTTGCTACTAGTCCAGAAATAATACATGAAAGCGTTAACGATATTCCCAAAAATGTTAAAGTTCTATTTTTAAACTTTTCTTGAAAAAGATTTTGATTTTTAGAAGCAATTCCAGAAACAATATTTAAAATAGCAAAAACTATTCCTATATATTTTGATGAAACATTCATATCTTCTAACAAACTTACTTCATATGTAGCTAGAACTGTTATTACTGAATATACAATTGATGAAAATATTAATAAACATCTAGTTCTCTTAGAGTTAAATGAAAATTTAACAGCTTCTTTTAATGAAACTATATTTTCTTCTTCATCTTTTTCATTAATTTCAACATTATCAAATCTTGTTGAAATAATTAATGTTGTAATAACAATACCTAGTGAAATAAATATTGGAATATAACCATTTATTTCAAATAAAAATCCCGATAATATCATAGAAAATGCACTAATAATATAATAACCAGATACAGCTTTCCCTTGAGTTTTAGCAAATATTTTACTTTTTTCTGATTTAGTTGCATTAATTGATTCATTTAAAATTGCAGGTTCTGAAATATCTTTTAATGCAAATCCAAAAGATGAAAATAATTCCGCAATTATTAAATTAAATAAATTAGTGCTATTTATAACTACAATTAGGTAAATTGTATTACATGTATTTCCTAATATCATACTTTTTTTTATTCCAATTTTTCCTACTAAATATGATGCTGGTACTTGCAAAAATACTACAAATAAAGCATAAAAAGTATCTACTAATACAACTGCAGACATATCTATTTTTTTTATTTGTGTTAAAAACAAAATATTAATTGTATAGAAAAAAAGAAAATCCATAGATAATTGCCTATACTTAGGATATAATTTTAAATTTTTATTTACTTTTTCCATATTTTACCTCATTATATTTTTATGCAAATTCATTTTATCACATAAAATTATTTTTGAAAATAATTTTACAATTTTTTGAAATATATT
>ERZ777306.4060-NODE-4060-length-14001-cov-4.508246_pt1 | contig 14001 bp, 17 predicted proteins | sample MGYA00374966_ERZ777306 | MGnify/ENA primary metagenome ERZ777306 (study PRJEB29329, sample SAMN06343882) | mouse gut metagenome | isolation source: Mouse cecum | place: Austria: Vienna | collected 2014-11-15 ...
CCGCCAGAGCGGAAACGGGCAGCAGGCCAAGACACAGGGTCAGGGCCAGAAGGGGGGATAGGATACGTTTTTTCAAGGTAGTGCTCTCCTTTCTGCCACACCGCTGGAAATCCTCTGTCCGGACGGGGCTTTCGATCTCTTATTTAATAGAGGTGCCGATGTCCAGATTGTAGGTCTGGCCGGGTTCCAGATCAAAGATAAGGGCCTCCACATTGCGGAACTTATCCCCAGCGGAGAGGATGGGGGAGTAGGCGGAGCCGCTGTCGATCTTGTACCCCTCGTCGTCCGTCAGCGTCCAGATGACCTCGCAGTTGGTGTCGGTGTTGGTATAGCGGCCCGTGCATTCGCCGGTGAAGGACAGGGTCACGGTGACCTCGTTGCTGTACTCGTAGTATTCCTGCTTCACATCAATGGCAGTGATCTGATAGGTGGCTACCAGCTTGTCGTTCCAGTCGTGCTCCTGCACTGTGATGGGGGTGGAGGGCAGATTGATGGTGACGCCGTGGGTGGCCAGGGTCTGAGCCTGCTTGGCAGCGTCAACGGCGGCCTTGGTGGTCAGTTCCACACTGCTGGCCCGGATATTGGCCACGGTGTGGGTCTGGTTGCTGATGGTCTTGTAGGAGTAAGGGCCGATGACGGTACCGCTGATCAGGACGTAATCATCCTCGGCCAGGTTGGTCTGGGCGTTCAGGGTGATGTAGGTGTTGACCTCGTCAGGGCCGGCGTTGACCTGGAGGTACATTCCCCCCTGAGGAATGTTGAAGATCTTGGCGGGCATCTTATCCACATACTGGCCCACGTAGTAGTTGGGATTTTTCAGCATCCGGCCGATCTCATTTTCGGGAACGGTGACGGGAGCGGGCTCGGGAGTAGGCTCAGGGGTGGGTACAGGAGCCTGGCTGGAGCCGGTCTCGATGAAGATGCCCTTCTCCGCAGTCCAGTCCACATGGAAGCCCAGGGCGGTACCCAGATCCCGCAGCTTGTAGTAGGTGTAGGCCCCTCCGTTGTCATCCAGAAGGACGATGGCCTCCAGAGCGGCCGGGGAGCCGTTGATGTTGGTAGGGGCAGTGGCGGGAGAATAGGCCCGGTTGCCGGAGAAGGGAGTTTTCATTTCGGAGCCATTAGAAGTGTAGCTTTTCCCGGTCTCAATGTTCACGGACCCGTCCCAGCCCACCTCAAACTGGACGGCGGTGCCATTGAGGACCTGGGCCACATCCCGGAGCTTCACGTAGTTCGTGTCATTTCCATTGGCGTCCTTCAAGGCATACGCCTGAAAGGTGACCGCCTTGCCGTCCACCAGGACAGCCTGAGTGGACGCGTAAGCGGTGCCCCCTCCGGTGGCTCCGGCGGGTACGGTCAGCAGGGAAAGGCTCAATGCGAACGCAAGGGTGAGAGAAAGGGTCTTTTTCATGTTGTGTTTCCTCCTGTTTAAAATAAAGTTTTTTCGCCCTCGGCAAACAGCTTGTCGTTGATGGCATCCAGGCTGGTACGGTGGACGATGCCGTGGATAATGACGGCGTCCCGCTTGTTGGCGGGGTAGAGCTGGGCGTAGATGGCCTGCTTCAAAAGCCGCTGGGTCTCCTCCAAAGTGGCCTCCAGGCCGATGCACAGGCACAGAAGCCGGTCCCGGCTGGGGGTCCGCCGGCCGGAAAAGACCTGGTGCACGTAGACCTCGCTCATCCCCGCCTGCTTGGCCAGAGTGGCCTTGGGGACGGACTTGCGCTGGTACAGCTCTCCCAGCAGTTCGACGACCGTCTTGTCCACAAAAAAGGCCTGGTTTTCCTTGATATAGGCGTCGATGTCGGCGGCGTTCATCAGCTCCCGCTTCAGATCGTCGGTGGTTTTTTCCTTCATTTGCATCACCTCCGCTTTACTTTTTATTTGGAATCTTCTATAATAATTTACAGGATTTTTCAGGGCAAGACAATATGCTGACTGCATAGAAAAACGTTTTTTTGAGGTGATCCCTATTTATACCTGGCTTTCACAGACGATTCAGGCGGAATACGAGGAGATTGCCTTACTCAAGGAGAGCACCCGGGGGAGCGTGCGCTCCATCCGCCATAAGGCTACCGGGCGGCAGTTCATCCTCCGGCGGTTCGCAGGGAACCCGGAGGTCTATCAAAAGCTGCTGGAGGTCTCTTGCCCCAACCTGCCCACGGTGTACGAGGTGGCGGTGGGGGAGACGGACAATCTGGTGCTGGAGGAGTTTATCCAGGGGGATACCCTGGGCTTTCTTTTGGGAGAAAGCCTGTTTACCTCCGAGGAGACCCGGCGGATCGTAAAGCAGCTCTGCCGGGGGCTGTGGGTCCTCCATTCTCTGGCCGCTGTCCACCGGGACATCAAGCCGGAAAACGTGATCCTCCGGGGGAAGGACGCCGTCCTCATCGACTTTGACGCCGCCCGTCTCCACAAGGAGGGGAACACCACCGACACCCAGGTGCTTGGCACCACCGGCTTTGCCGCCCCGGAGCAGTACGGCCTTTCCCAGTCCGACCTGCGGACTGATATTTACTCCCTGGGTATCCTCATCAACGTGATGCTCACCGGGGAGCACCCCTCCAGAAAGCAGGCGGAGGGCAAGCTGGGCCGGGTGGTGGAGAGGTGTACCCATGTGAACCCGGAAAAGCGGTATAAAAACGTGCTTCGGCTGATGGAGGAGCTTTGAGATGGAAAAGAACTGTCCCTACTGCGGCAGCGTCCTTCCCGGGGAGGCCGCGTTCTGTCCCCACTGCGCCCAAAGCGTCAACCGGCGGGCCCAGGCGAAGGTCCCTGTGCCTTTTCCATGGCGGAAGGCCCTGCGGGTGGGGCTGCCCCTGCTGGTGGTGATTGGGCTTTTGCTGGGGTGGTACCTCTGCACCCGGCCCAGGACATACGACGACGGCGGCACGGCCACAGTGACCTATACGGACAAGGACGGCAGCTATCAGCTTCTGCTGGGCTGGAGCGATACCCGCTTTACCCCGGCCCCCAGGCTCTATCAGGAGGCCGAGGAAAACGGGGAGTACCGTTTTCCCACCTGCCTGTTTATCAACTACACCGAAAATGACGCCAATGCCGCCAACACCTTTCTCGGTAAGGTGGAGAGCGTCACCGCCCAATTTGGTCCCCCGGAGGACGAGGACGGCTACATCACCTACACCGACCCTGCGCCCCACGGCTACTGCCCGGAGGCGGCCATGGTCAGCTTTATCGACTTTCTGGGCCGGGACAACCGGGCCCAGGGCACATGGACCATCACCATGAAAAACGGAGATGTGATCCGGCTACACCAGACGCTGGAGGTTCGCCTCATCAGGACGCTGGATTACTACCCGGAGGACTATGCCGTGGGGACCACCGGGGAGCTGCAGGCCCTTATCGACGAGATCGGCGAGACGGTGGATCCCTCTACGGTGGTGAATATCCATCTTCCGGCGGTGGTCTATGCGGGGGAACTCACCATCGGCAAGCGGCCGGTGAACCTGCTGGGCAATACCGATGGGGAGGGCCGGACCGTTTTCACCGGCACGCTGCGCATCACCACCGGGGCCAACGGCTGGATCAATGAGATCAGCGACATTGACTTTGTGGGCAGTGGCAGAGAGAATGTGGGGATCACCGCTGCCGCCCGGGTCCACCTGACGGGCTGCACCTTTACCGGCTGGAAGACCGCTGTGCTGCCCCACGGCTATTCCTGGCTGAATTTCCGCTATTGCGCGTTTACGGACAATGAGGTGGGCTTCCACTTCAACGCCAGCCAGAGCAGTGTGAGCCACTCCCAGTTTGACGGCAACCGCTTCACGGAAAACGGCACCGCCATTCTCTGGGAGGGAACGCCGGTGGATATGGCCATCAGCTTCCATGAGAGCGTCTTTGCCCACAATGGCACGGACATCGATAACCGCAGCGGCCAGAGTATCGACATCTCTCAGGCAGTATTTGAATAAGAGGGCAATGCCTATACAAAAACACCCAGAAATCTTTTGATTTCTGGGTGTTTTTGGAGCTACTGGCCGGACTTGAACCGGCGACCGCTGGTTGTCCGTAAGGGGACAAAATGTGATTATCTCACAGGCTGTAGAATTCGGACGAAGGTATCAAAATAATACGTTCGGGGGACACACCGCATTGCACCAGATTATTAGCCATTTCTTCTTTCTTTAAGGGGGCAAAGTAGTAGATGCGCCAGACGAGACTATGTGCAGTTAACTCATCAATGAGCTTAAAATAAGGTAAATCTACCCCTGAAAGGGAGTGACCTATTACAACGATTTCATCAAATGTTTCTTCGGCGAGGGGGAGTAACTTGAACGAGTATCTGTCTGTGTGTTTATATGTTCTATCGTAGTATTCGCTTAATACGCGGCAGATACTGGTTAGTTTTTCGTCAAACTGATCCTGTGCCTGTGCAAGAAGTGACTTTATGTTCGCAATGCAAGAGGAATTACCATGCCCTAATACAGGATCTATATCGTCTTCATGCAGTGAGCCATGTATATGTATAATATGTGCTGGGGGAATTTCGTATGTGCGTTCTAAAACGCCGGTGTAATTGAAGGTGACAAAGAAGTCTTCATTATTTTTGATAAGAGGAGCTGCTTTGGGATGTAGATCTCGAATTCTAACTGTACGGATCCATTGTTTTAAATATTGCGCCATCTGCTCAATATGGCCGTATTCATCTGAGAAATAGTGGTATAAAGTATCTTCAATGCCGACATCACCGCTTTCGGCACCGACATCAAAGGATGTAGCATCTTCAATGATGATGTCCTCTGCGATATTTGCCAAGTTGCTTTCGAGTTCATTCCACAACAGAGCCGAGCCAGGAGAGACTGCATAATGGGATTCAAAGGAATCGAGAAACATCGGATAGTGAGTAGAAAGGTATTCTCTAAAGTCCCAATATGATGTTGGAAGGTTGTGTGCCCGGTCAAATCCATTTCCAATAATATATAGTTTCATTCTATGCTCCCTCTCTACCAAAGGCGTGATGGAGAAGGACTTTAGTTTAGCGATTTAATATGCTTCTGGAGGTCTTCCACTGAGGGCAACTCCTTCTCCAGCTCGGCAGGGAGACTGCTGGTTACCCTGTATTCGCTGACGCCGATTGGCTTGCTCATGTCTTTAAGGGAATACTCAGCCACCAAGTCATTCTTGCTTTTGCAGAGGAGAAGGCCAATGGAGGGGGCATCCTCTGGCTTTTTCAAAAGTCCGTCCACAGCGGAGAGATAGAAGTTGAGCTGCCCGGCGTACTCAGGCTTGAATTCTCCGGTTTTCAATTCGATGACCACATAGCAGCGGAGGTTCAAGTTATAAAACAATAGGTCAATGTAGAAATCATCACCGCCCACATTTAAGTGGTACTGATTGCCCAAGAAGGCGAAGCCGGTTCCCAGTTCCAGAAGTAGCTTGGTCACATCCCGCACCAGAGCCTGCTCTATATCCCGCTCCACCATGTCCTCTCGGAAAGGGATAAAGTCAAAGATGTAGGGGTCCTTCATGGCCTGAAGAGCCAGCTCACTTTGGGAAGCCGGAAGCCGATCTTCAAAGTTGGACACCTTGGGCGCAAGGGCTTGGCGCTCATAGAGACCACTCTCGATCTGGTGGACTAACACATTTCGGGACCAGCCGTTCTCTCTGCATTGAGCCAAATACCATTGCCGTGCGGTTTCGTCGGAGACCTTGTCCATCAGGACGATGTTTTGGCCCCAGGGAATTTGTGCAACGACTTGTTGCACAAAATCTCGGTCAGGATAGGTGAGGGCAAACTTGGCCATATATTTCAAATTGCGGACAGAGTAGCCAGTGGCCTGAGGAAAGTCCAGTTTGATGTCCTTGGCCAGATTTTCGATAAATTTGTTGCCCCAGGATTTGTGAGCATTGATGACCTGACCAATGCTGTGATAGAGCAGAAGGAGGTCAACATTAACATGCATGGTGGCTCGGTACTGAGCAGCGCGGATCTCCTGCTTGATTTGCTCGATAGTGGAGAGATAGTCGGGGGAGTTCATCAACATGGCTAAGGCCTCCCTTGAGAGAGATAAAGATAGGTATATTGTATCAGACCTACGAAGAAAGCGCAATTGATTTATCAACGTGTTGAAAATGTAAAGGTTTTGTGAATTTAGCACTCGGCGGACGAGAGTGCTATTGACAAAGTGGAAAAGACGTTCTACAATAAAAAAGCCCTGGGCGAAAGGCGTAGGGGAGAAGCATTGTTGTCAACCCTCTTTCAATAATTTCTGCCATGAGAATGTGCAGGAGTTCTTGGAACTGGTGAGACTGGTTGGAAGTTGCCCATATGGCGGCCGCCACCAGACACATCAAGATGGTTATGACACAGTCTTCCAGCTCAATTATACCATGATTGAGCATTGCATTCTGGGCAGCTGGTTGCCCCAGACACACACCATAAGGTGAAGCGGGAAACCATGTTAAATGTATATCCGTCGGCTGAGGGATGCTGCCCCCCGTGCCGACGGATATTGCAATTTTAGGGAGTGTTCAGAATGACCGTAGAAGAGTGGTTGGCATTAGATACCACAGAGTCCAAGAGCAAGAAAGGCTATGCGCACTTTGATGTTCGAACAAGCATGAGAATGAAGAAGGAGTATATCCTGGATCCGGAGAACATTGCCCATCATGGTTTTTACCCATTTATCCACTATTCGAAGAAACAGATTAAATACAGCAAGAAAAGAGGCAAAAAAGTCAAAGAGCGTGATATCTGTTATGCCTCACATATTGACCGATGCATCTACCAGTACTATAGTTTTCTTTTGGGGGAGCGATACAATCGTCGGGTAGCTGAGAATGAAATTTCACAGTGTGCAGTAGCCTATCGGACAGATTTACGCCAAAGCAACATCCATTTTGCCAAGCGTGCCATCGATTTTATTCGGGCCAATGCTCCGTGCTATGTGATGATTGGGGATTTCACACACTTCTTTGATTCTTTGGACCACCAATATTTGAAGCGGCAATGGTGCTCTTTGCTGGAAAGGCCTGAACTCCCCAGGGATCACTACCAAGTTTTCAAAAGTGTGACACGCTATAGTACATGGGAACTGTCAGACTTGCTGGAGTTGAATCACTTGGAGGACACTCGAGCGGGACGTAAGGCACTAAATGAGAAGATGACTGTGTTGACTCCAGAACAGTTTAAGGCCAATAAGAAGCATATTCAGAAACATAAGGAACCCTTTGGGATACCGCAGGGTTCGCCAATCAGCGGGCTACTGGCTAATGTGTATATGCTGGAGGTAGACAAAGAGATTCATGACTTGGTTGCGAATCTGAATGGCCTCTATATGCGGTATAGCGATGACTTCATTGTAGTACTCCCAGATGCAGGAGCGTCTACGCACGAAATGTTCCGAGATATTTCTGCCCGATTTAATGCCGTAGAGGGACTGAAATTGGAACCGGAAAAGACACAGTATTTTAGATTTGAGAATCAGGTGCTGGAAAACTGCGGATTGGAATTCGGAGTTCCATCAGAAGAGCAAAGACGACACATCAATTTCCTTGGATTTACCTTCGATGGTAAACATGTTTCCATTCGGGCGAAAACAATAGGGAAGTATTACTATCGCATGTACAGCAAGGCTAAGACAATTCGGAGGAACCGAGGTAAAGGGAGACAGGTCAGTGCGAGTAATTTGTATGCACTTTACTCTTGCAAAGGGGCACGAGGGTACTACATTAAGAGGAAGGATGGTAAGACAAAACGTAAATCTGGAAATTTTCTTTCCTATGTTGGCCGAGCTAAAGGAGTCTTTGGGAAAGACGAATTGATAAATAGAGACACTCGACGACATATGGGGAAAATTAAGAAGGCTATACAGGGGAATCGAACATAGAAGATTTTTAGGCCGCATCTAATATTTTTGTTGGATGCGGCCTGCTGGTGCTTGGCTTGGCATTCAGACAATAATTGCTATTGGTTTGGTATTGCCGGAACTATCAGACGGGGATATAGCCTCATTTAGCATGGCCGCCGGGTCGATGTACCCGATGAACTTGTAGTAAATATCTACCTGTTGGGTCACGGTTCCATCCTCGCCGCGCTCCTTCTCATGTACTACGATTTTCTCTAGGAGTTCGTTGAGAATCCGGGCATTGAGTTCTTGAAGGTTGGTATATTGCCTGACCAGCGGGAGGAATGCCTCCACATCGTCATAGATCTGTTCGCTGGCGGAGATGGCCTCCGCCAGCGATTTTTGTGTCTCTAACAGGGAGGTGCGCTCCTGCTCATAACCGGGCATCATGGACTGGTAGCGCGCCTCGGAGATCTTTTCCAGCGCCCGGTCCTCATAGAGCTTGTTGGAGACCTTCTCCAGCTCGACCAGTCGCTTTTCTACCCGCCTGAGCTCTCGCCGCTGCCGCTCGGCATCTTGCCGCTGCTGAGCCTGCTTGGCGGCCAGGAGCATCCGGGCGTAGTCCCGCTCCGCCACCGCCGCCCACCGGGCGTTGCGGCGGATGTCCTCCAGCACCAGGGCGTTCAGCGTTTTCCAACCGATGGCGTGGGAGGTGCATCGGACCTTGCCGTAGTTTTTATAGACCCAGCAGGAGAAGCCGGTATAGCGGCCACGTTTCTTGTCATAGCTGAGATTGAGAGAAGAACCGCAGTCGGCGCACTTGACCAGTCCAGCGAAGGGCTGGACCACGTGACTTCCATTCTCCCGCCGCCGGGCCTTCATCATCTGGTGGACGGTGTCCCACAGCTCCCGGCTGACCAGAGGTTCATGGGTGCCCTTGGTGACGATCCACTCCTCTTCCGGGGCGGGGATGCGGGTCTTATCAAAGAAGCCCTTGAGCTTGGTGCGTCCGAACACGAGCTGCCCCAGATAGACCGGGTTGTTGAGGATGGCCCGGATGGAGGTGGCGTGCCAGTCGTAGGGCTTGCGCCAGTATTCGCTCTTGAAGTAGTCGGGGTTGTTCTGGTTGAAGTAGGCCTGGGGATTGAGGACGCCCCGCTCCCGGAGGATCTTGGTCATGCGCACATATCTGGGGCGTGATTAACCTTATGGAGGGCTACGGCAACGACAATCCGGGGGCGAATGCTCATGTGCGGTAAAGTAACAAGCAAAGATTTTGATAGGCAGCCGCCCGCTATTCCGTAAATATTTCTAAATCTTTATTTCACAAAATGCAAGAAATATGTTATACTTACAAGCGCATGAGAAAACAAAATGGAGAAAGGCGGTGAGCCAGTGGCGAACAAGAACCAATACCACTTTGACAGTAAAATTCATATATATCGAGCCACAAAAAGAATGACACAACAAGAGCTTGCCGATTTGGTGGGCGTTTCAAGACAAACGATTATGCAGCTTGAAAGAAACCGATACAATCCCTCTATGCTGTTGGCTTATGCTATTGCAAGAGTATTTGACGTTTCGATTGAAGAATTATTTGATTTTTGGGAGGACGAAAAATGATTGAAATATTAAATGAGATTGCCAACAGCACAACACTATTCATTGTGGGCGCATGGTTTGGATTAGTAATTACAATCGTTCTAATCATATTGTTTTTCGTTAAATCTTCCCGTGATGAAAGAGGTCGGTCTATTATCGGCAAAGCAAGCATTATTTCTACGATTGTATTTATCGTTCTTGTAAATTTTGTTTGTAAAATATTGGATAATATTGAAATTAACTACGTTACTATGGGCTTTTGTTTTCAATGGATTTATGATATTGTCCTTGCCGTAGAGGTTATTGCAATTCTGATTTACAAAAGAATTGAATAGACGATAACCGAAAAATTCAGCGGTTGCTTTCAAAATGCCGCTGAATTTTTTTGTTTTATAATGTATGAAATACTTTGCTTTGAGCAAGAAATATGATATGATAGCGTTGGTCGGAAAGACTGAAGAAATTATGGAGGTAATGATATGATTGAAACGATTATCGAGGTACTTATCATTGCAGGAACATTAGTCTGTGCCAGCCTGCAAATGAGAAAGGACGCACTGAAAGCCAGACGAGTGTACGCCATAGCGTTTGTTTTAATGATTGCCGTCTGCATTGCTTTTGGCATTGCACAGGGCACAGTTGCCGCAGGAATATTCTATACTACATTGTCCTTTTCTCCTATTGAGGTATTATCTCTCCTTGCAGTTATCTACTGGATTTCCTTAATAACCGAAAAAGGGAAAATGTTCAACAAGGTAATCGGAGAATGAAATAGCAAAACCAGCCGAGCCAGTCAACGGCAAGATGAACGGGCTGCGCCCGCCGTTGACAGCCCCGACTGTTTTCGCTGATACAAGAACTTTCTGGACTAAGAACGATTAAGACGCTTTGCAAGGTTTCTCCGTCTTTGAAGTTCCAATTTGCACCAATGCTGATAGCTTCGTCATCAAGCCCTATGTAGGACGGTGTAAGCTTGCAACTGCACAAATAGTTTCCTGCATCATTCTTTTTGATTTCAGTCGTCTCAGAATTTGCGTTCTTTAATTTGCTGTAGGGATCTCCCCACGAAAGGTTATAAGGAACAATGGTGACTTTGCTGGAGGAGCGAACGAAGGTAAAGATGACGATGCTAATGATTGCCATAGCTGCCAATACACCGATGACAATCAATATTTTTCTTTTGGCTGTTTTAGCAAGTATAGGGGCGGCGCCTATCATGCTTTCTGGTATGATATCTGGGGTGACGACCTCGGGCAATGGGTATCCACATTCAGGACATGCTGTGGCGTGGGTTGATACAGCGTGCCCACATTCTGGGCAGTTAAGCAAAGCCATATTTCCTTAGCCTCCATTTAGTTATTTTATGAATAAAATATAAATCTACTAAATTGAAGATAGTATATCTTGATTTTAGCATATGTTGCAAGGAAACTCAAGCCCTTAAAATAAAAAAGAGGTGCTTGGGATATGAAAAGTCACAATGTTGCAAAATATAGGGATGAATATATACAGATCGGCTTGAAGATAGGCTACCTGAGAAAGCAGAGAGGAATGACTCAAGAGCAGCTTGCAGAAAAGGCCAGTATCTCCATGGGCTTCTTGAGCCAGATAGAGGCGTCTGCAATGGCTACAGGTTTTTCCTTGGCAACGCTTTTTTCCATTGCTGAGGCATTGCAAGTTCCGGCATCTAAGCTCCTTGAATTTGATTTCTAAAGCTACAACCATGCAAAAAGGCACCCAGATTCATATGAATCTGGGTGCCTTTTTGGAGCTACTGGTGAGAATCGAACTCACAACCTTCTCATTACGAGTGAGATGCTCTACCATTGAGCCACAGTAGCATATGAAATTGTTGAATTTGCGGGGTGGGGAGGAATGTCCCCTTACGGACAGCCACTGACCTGCTGATTACGAATCAGCTGCTCTACCAACTGAGCCACAGTAGCAGATGGACACTGGCCAGCGTAGGATAACTCTGAACGCCAAAATATTTTACCACATCCTTTGTCCCTTAGTCAAGACCCTTTGTGGGGCAAGCTACATATTTGAAGGAGTTGATCCCAATGCTGTTTTGGGCCCTTGCGGGCACAACATTTACCTTTTTGATGACCGCCCTGGGTGCGGCCACGGTTTTCTTCTTTCGCCGGGAGATCACCCCGGCCATCCAGCGGCTCTTTTTAGGCTTCGCCGCCGGGGTGATGATCGCCGCGTCGGTGTGGAGCTTGCTGATCCCCGCCATTGAGGAGGCAGAGGAGAGCGGCGTTCCGGGCTACTTGCCTGCCACGGGCGGCTTTATCCTGGGCGTGGCGTTTCTGCTTTTGCTGGACAAAGCCTTGCCCCATCTTCACCACGACGACCCCCGCGTCCCCAAGGCCAAGCGGTCCAAGCGCACGGCGCTTTTGATGATTGCCATGACCCTTCACAACATTCCTGAGGGGATGGCGGTAGGGCTGGCCTTTGCCCGGGCGGCGCAAAACGAGGGGGGCGTGCTCTGGCTCTCCGCCGCCGGGGCGCTGGCCCTGGGCATCGGCATCCAGAACTTTCCCGAGGGCGCGGCCATCTCTCTGCCCCTGCGCCAGGAGGGAAACTCCCGCTCCCGGGCGTTCCTGGAGGGTTGCCTCTCGGGCAGTGTAGAGCCCATCTTCGGCGTGCTGGCCGCCATCGTGGCGGGGAGCGTCGCGCCGCTGATGCCCTGGTTCCTCTCCTTTGCTGCCGGGGCCATGATGGTCGTGGTGGTGGAGGAGCTGATCCCTGAGGCCCGGCTGGACCAGTCCGCTCACGCCGGGACCCTGTCGGTCATGTTTGGCTTCCTGCTCATGATGGTCCTGGACGTGGCGCTGGGCTAAGCTGAGAATACGCGAAAAGACAGCTCCAAAGAGCTGTCTTTTTGTATATCCATATGTTAGAATAGCAATACTACCACAGAGAACCCAATGAAAGGGGAGAGCGTCATGCCCGCCGCGAAGATCGCTAAGCCCGAGGAGATGACCCACCTCAATGCCCACCGAGTTGTTGCCAAGGACCACCCCCGTATTCGCTTCCGGGGGCAGCTGGACCAGCTCCAGGCCCAGATCGTCCTGGTTCAGCTTGAGTTGGAACGGGAGGCGGACCACCGGGAGCTGATTGATGAGCTGGAGGATATTTTATCCCTGCTACGCCGGGTCATGCGAAGCGAGGTGTTGGACGAGCCCCTGGAGGATGAACGGATCCTGGGCTTGACCCTGGAGGAGCTGCGCGCCCAGTCCCACGACCCCAAGGCCGCCTTTGGCGTGGATCCTATGGCCCCGCCCAGCCGCCGCTTTGGTCGGGCCTGGGCGCTGATGAACCTGCTGCGCGCGGAGAGCCGTGTGGCGGAGGAGACGGCGGTGGCGGCCTTTAAGACCGGCCCCAGCAAGGCCCAGCAGCAGCTCCTGCGGATCATGAACCGCCTGTCCTCCGTATTCCATATCCTTATGTGCCGTCTGCAGGCGGACGTGGAGCATGGCGGTTAAACGGGTCTTTCTGTCCCATGTGCCCGGCAATCCCCGGTCCGACTACCTCCGCGCGGTCTTGCCCCTGGCCGAGGACTGTTCAGAGGCAGACGCGGTGGCGGTCCCACTCCTGACGGAGGAGACGGCAGGGGCGCTGGCGGCGGCGCTGGCGGCGGGAAAGCCCGCGCTGCTGCCTTATGAGGCCCTGCCCAAACGGTTGTCCCGGCAGGCGGGGGAGAGCTTGTCCGCCCTGGTCCGAAGCGGCCTTATCCTCTGCCCCCTGACCGAGCTGCCCGGCTGGGCGGGTCGGGGAGCCAGTTGTCCGGTCCTGCTTACCCTGGCGCGGCTGAAGGAGCTGGCGGCACGGGGGATCGAGCGCGTCTTTTTGGCCAACGTCCCCGGGGCCACGCCCCTGGCGGTGACGGAGGCAAGGCGGCGATATATCCACCTGACGGGAGGGAATTACCCTGGAATTGGCCAAAGTTATCGGTTCGGTCTGGTGTACGCGGAAAAGTAATGCCCTTACCGGCAACAAGCTCCTGCTGGTGGAGCCTTGGAAGGCGGGGGAGGGCGGCGGGAGCGGCAGCCGGGTGGCCGCCGACCTGATTGGCGCGGGGCTGGGGGAGGTGGTACTTCTCACCACCGGCTCCGCCGCCCGCCGGGCCCAGGGGGACGACCAAAGCCCCATCGACGCCGCTGTAGTTGCCATCGTGGACAATTGGGAGCTATCCAAATGAATCTTTGGATCTTTTTGACCTACAGCTTTTTCGGGTTTGTGTTGGAGGTGGTCTACGCACGGCTGACCAGGAGCGAAAAGCCGGACCGCAAATGTCTGCTGGTCCTGCCCCTGTGCCCGGTGTACGGCCTGGCGGCGCTGGGGATCCTGGCTTTGCCAAAGGCTGTGGAGGCGGTCCCTCTTCTGCTCTTTTTTGCGGGGGGCGGCGTGGCGGCGCTGGCAGAATATGCCGTGGGCTTTTTCACCCGCTATGCCTTTGGGGTAGACTTCTGGGACTATTCCATGTTCAAGGGAAACATTCACGGCCTGGTCTGCCCGCTGTTCGCCCTCTTTTGGGGGGCGCTGGCGGCGGCGGGGCGGCTGTGGCTCCACCCGGCGGTGTCACCTC
>ERZ777306.4061-NODE-4061-length-13999-cov-16.702238_pt1 | contig 13999 bp, 14 predicted proteins | sample MGYA00374966_ERZ777306 | MGnify/ENA primary metagenome ERZ777306 (study PRJEB29329, sample SAMN06343882) | mouse gut metagenome | isolation source: Mouse cecum | place: Austria: Vienna | collected 2014-11-15 ...
GCATACTCACACAACGCGAAATCGACGACGCGCGGGAAATATGGGTAAACGCCCTTGACGGAAAAACAAAGGACGAAATCGCCGAAAGCGGGCAAACATCGCTCCGCGACGAGTGGTTTATCGAGGTGTAACGTGAACATCGCGGCAACCATTATAACGGCAGTTATAAGCACCACCGTCGGGGTCGTCGTTACGGCGGTTATTGCGTATTTGCGGTCGGGTAAAGTTAGGCACAAAGCCGTCGAAAACGGCGTACAAAGCCTTTTACGCGCCGAAATCATACGGCAAAATGAAAAGTGGGTCGCACGCGGATATTGCCCCGTTTACGCGAAGGACGCGGTACGGCGCGAATATGAAGCATATCACGCGCTCGGCGGCAACGGCGTTATAACGGACTTATACAACGATATTTTGGCGTTGCCCGAAACACCACCCAAACAAAGCAAAAATAAAGTATCGGAGGACGATTAACTATGACTTGGCAACAAATTTTAATTAGCATTGTCGCAACCGTATTGTCGACCGCGCTTGCCGCGCTCGGCTCGTGGGTTTTGGTTAAGGTTAAAACCCTTGTATCAACAAAAATAAAAAATCAACAGGCGCAAGCCCTTTTATCGGGCGCAATCGACGTTATTGCGTCGGTCGTAAAGTCGACGTATCAAACTTATGTACAAGCAATTAAAGGTACGGACGCGTGGACGGCGGAAGCACAAAAGAACGCTTTACAGCAAGCGGCGGAAGCGGCACAAACGCAAATATCGCAGGAAGCGCAAACATACATACAGGCGAACTTCGGCGACGTGGGCGCGTGGATAAAAAACCAAATCGAAGCGACGCTCTACGACTTGAAAAACCGCGCATAATTTAATAACATAGCAAAACCGCCCTCCCGTTCGGGAAGGCGGTTTTTATGTACTGTGCGGGCGGCGGTTATGCGTCGAAATGCTCGCCCGTTATTTTGATATTGCAACCGTAATTTTGACCGTCGCCCCCGCCCGTTATATCGGCAATTACGCCGTCCAAAACAAAGCCGTCGTCGAACGCGTCCAACAACGACCACGCAAGGTCGCCCCCTATCCTACCCACGCGCCCGCCCGTTCGGGCGTTTATTATATCCGTACTGTTTGCGTATTCGTCCGTCGGCTTATGCTTGATTAAAACCGCGTCGCCGATATTGCTTTTTTTAATGTGCGCTTGGCAGTTATCAAACGTAACGCCGACCGCCTTTGTAAACATCGGTAATTTGATACCGCCGTCGACGGGCGACTTGATTGCCTCGTCGGACATCGTAATTACTGAAGGTTGCCGTACATCGGCGCGGGGCGTTGCTTGCGGCGTATCGGTTGCTCGTTCGGGTGTGGCGGCGGGTTGCGCGTCTTTTGCCGTTTGCTTTTCACGCTTGCGGGCAAGTGCCGCAAAGACCGTAAACACAACGCCGACGGCAAGTAACAATAAAAATACAATCGCTTGCCACGCTTGCAAATCGTCGCCCACATCGCCCCCGATAATGCCCGAAAACACAATAACAGGCAACCACGCAACAACGGCGATTATAACCCGTACCGACCGTTTAAGTTTGTAAAACCACATCATAATTAAAGACCTCCTTCGTCCTTTATTTGCTTTTCAAGTTTGTACGCATACGACAATAAATCGTTTTTGCGGCGCATATCGAACGCGCCCGCCACTTTTAGCAACTCCCGCTCGTATTCGGGCAAATCGTCGCCCCCTACCACCACCGCGCCCGCAATGGCGGTATTATTCGAGTTATTGTTGCCGATTATTTGTTGAACGGGTGCGCCGCGCGGCTCGCGCCCCGTAATCAAGTAATCAAGCGATACGCCGAAAAAGTCGGCAAGCGCGACACAATTTGCAACCGACGGCGTGTACTTGCCTTTACGCCACTCCGACACGGTTGTCGGGCGGATATTAAGCAATCTTGCAATGTCGGTTTGCGTTTTTTCTTTTCGGGATAAAAGGTCGAATATTCGCTCGTTTAGCGTCATAAGAAAAAGACTCCTTGCGCGTTTTATTTTTTCAATACGCGAGCAAGAAGCCTTGACAATCTCGGTAAACCGATATATAATATAAGCACGGTTGTCGCAAGACCGAGAAATCGGTTGCGATATTCCATTAGCCGCGCCGCGTTATTTACGGCTCTTGCAAGTGTATGATGTTTGTAGCAAAATTATTATACAACTTCCGCAAGTGTTTGTCAATGCGATGCGGCTATAAAATTATGTGCCGACCGTTATCGGTACAGCGAGAAACGCCCCCACTTCGGGAGCGTTTTTTGTTGCAAAAAAAGTTAAAATTTTTTTGAAAAAGTGCATTAAAAGTATTGACATATCATAATAACTATGATATAATATAATCACAAGGTAAGGGAAACGACCTTGAATAAAAAAAGGAGGTGCAGATATGAAAAGGCAAAAGAAAAAGCCCCGCGAAACGTATCAAGTAAGTTACATAAAAGTTACTTACGATAAAGACGGAAGAGTTACCAGCGCAACCGTCAAATACGTTAGCAAGGCACAAGACAAGCGGTAAACCGCTAAAACCGAAAGGCGGGGGCGCAAGCCCCTTGCCGATTAGGTTGCTTATACTATACCACTAAAAAAAATAAAAGTCAAGGAGTATGCAACAATGAAAATCGAAAAATTTATTGAAAACACCGCAACCGCGTTACAAAACGCAAACATCGCGCCCGATAACCTTATAACGGCAATAATAAAATTGCTCGAAATCGCCCACGCAAACGGGCTTGACAATGCCGCAAAAGCCGCGCTCGCTGATTGTGGCATAACGCTTGATATATCGGAGGAGTAATTATGGCACGAAGCGAGGCGCAAAAAGCCGCCGACAAAAAGTATGCGGCAAAAATTAACGGAAAATATAAGCCGTTTATCGTAAATTTACAGCCCGACGAACTCGCTCGAATTGACGCGGCAATCGCGGCGGCGGGTATGAAAAAAGCCGAGTTTTTACGTTGGGCGGTTAAACAGTTAGAACAAAAGCAATAAGCACGAAAGCGGGCGACACATCACGGTCGCCCGCTTTTACTTCACGGAGGTTAAAATTATGAAGGGTACAAAATACACGGCACGCGAAAAAGAAAAAGCACTCAAATTGTGGCTTGACGAAGGGCGCGACTATTATTGGGTCGCTAAAAAAACAAAATGCACGGTGCAAAGCCTTTACCGTTGGCGGCGGCAATATGACGGGACTCTTGCAAGCCTTGAAAACAAGTCAAGCCGCCCCCACTCCCCGCACCCGAACGCACACACGGAAGCGGAAGCGGCGAACATTGCCGCCGTATTCGCCGACCGCCCCGACATCGGGTACGCCGAAGCGTTGGGCGTGTTACGCACCGAGTACGGCTATACGCGCACTTACGGCGGGTTTTACCGCTTTTTAATGAAACACAAATTGCGCCCCGCGCAGGAATACAACGAATATATACCGCAACCGTATGACACGCCGCAAATGCTCGGCGTAAAATGGCAAATGGACGTAAAATACGTCCCGTTTGAATGTGGGCGCGGTATCTATCGGACGGAGCGTTGTTATCAATACACAATGATTGACGAAGCGACCCGCGAGCGGTTTTTATATCCGTACAAGGAAAAAAGCGGATACTCGACCGTTGATTTTATCAAGCGGGCAATCGTCGCCTTCGGTTATTTGCCCGATACGATACAAACGGACAACGGCACAGAATTTACAAACCCGAAAGGCACGGGCGACGGCAAAATACATATTGTCGATAAACTGTTAAACCACCTTAAAATACATCATAAATTGATACGCGTCTACACGCCCCGCCACAACGGAAAAGTCGAACGGTCGCACCGCACCGACAGCGAGAAATTTTACCGCTTTTTATCGTTCAAAACCTTTGAGGAATTACGCGACAAAATGCGCGATTGGTGCAACCGTTACAATAATTGCCCGCACTCGTCTTTACGCGATAAAAACGGGCGGCGGTCGTGGATAACCCCGCTACAAAAACGCGCGGAATTGTTGGACGAACTGAAAAACGCGGCGGCGGGTACTTATCACGTCCGATTATTGAAAAACCGCGCCGCATAGAGGCATAACGGAAGCGGCAACATCACGGACGCAACCGCGCCCGAACGGGCGGCGGTGCTTTTCTATGCCCTTTTTAACCTTTCGGCGGCATTGTGAAGGTCAAAACCGCGCCCGTCAACCCCCTATTTGCTTGACTTTTTGCCCGTTTTCGGCTATATTTAAGAAAAAATAAAAAAACTTCTAAAAACCTATTAAAAAAGGCTTGACAAAATAACAAAAATATTTTTAAAATAACATTGACAAAGCCGTTTTCGTGTGTTATAGTAGTTTCGGTATTTAAAAACATGACATCGGGGGGAGTCATAATATGGAGAACACCTAATCTTTTTTGCGTGCTTTTAATTTCGCGTACGCGCGAATTTTCGCAGGAAAAGAATTAGGTGCTTTTTATTTTTATCGACGATTTCCGTTTCATGTGCCGAAGCCGTGATCCGTTCCCCCCAAACGACGGAAGAGGCAAAGGCGAAAAACAAAATTCATTATTTGAGGTGAGGAGAATGAAGAAGAAGTTTAAAACTGCGGGCGTCGTGGCGTTGTCTGCGCTGCTCGCGTGCGGGTCGGTTGCCGCCTTCGCGGGCTGCAAAAAGGGACGCAGATCGGATACGATCTACGTATCCATTTTCTGTAACGCATCCGACGCCGCGACGAATCGCGCCATCTGCGACCAATGGGCGAAGGATTACAGCGCGAAAATCGGTCAGGAGATCCGGGTTGACCTGCAAACCAACACCAACAAGGAAGATTACTTCGACAAGCTGTCGGAGTTGTGGGCGACGAATGCGGGAGCGTCGGACGTCATTTACCTTGCCCCCCGTGCGGTTAAAACGTATGTGGAAACGGGTAAAATTCTCGATTTGACGGACTATCTGACGGCGGACGAGAAGGCGAGCGTCGGCGATATCTGGCAGAACGGACTGAATTATTACGGCTACAAGGCGGGCGCCAAGACGGACTACACCATGGGACAGCCCATTAAATACGATGCGGCAAGCGGAAAATTCGTTACGGACAATTCCGCTTCCGAAACGGTAGGGCTGTACGCGCTGCCTAAGGACTATTCCAACTTTTCTACGGGATACAACAAGAAGTTCTTCTCGGAAGATTTCAAAAAAGCATACACTTCGACGCTCGCCACGAAAGAGCGCAACGTAAAGGGCCCCGTCGGTGAAGGTTCGGGCGAATTTTCTTCCCAGAGAACGTATTCGGGCGCAAGCGGAAAGATGCCTTCGTCGATGCTCGGCGTAAATTCTTGTATCGTATATGCGAAGGGCGTAAGCGGTCAATACACGAACCCCTATACGAATGAAAAAATAACGGTTGCCTCCGGTCAGCCGGCGAACATCATCAACGTTGGCATTCCTACGACCTATTATCCGTTTAACTTCTTTAAATATAACACGTTCGACGAAGCGTTGAAAGGGGGCGACCCGATGGCGCTGATGTCGAAAGAATTCGAAGGCTACACGGTAACCGTTCCGGGCTTCCCCGACGAAACGTTTCAGATGCCCGACGGCACGTACGATTCCGCCGCGCCCTACGATACGACGATGGGGCACATGGTTTATACCTATGCGGAATACAGCGCGCTTCTGTGGGCGATGACGTATTACCTCAATACGTTCGGATGGTGCGACACGACGACGGGCGCGTTTAAGCAGGATTTGTCCGCGCATACGCAGGGACAGGGCGGTATGCTCGTCGACATAAACTCGACAACGAAGCAGATGGGTATCATCTACGGCGGCGAACAGTACGAAGGCAAGCTCGGCAGCCCGCTCTACCTGCTTCCCTGGCTTGCCTCCAACGATGCCGACCTCGTGAGCGCAGATTCCAGATACTGTATCGATATGCAGACGGATAACGCGAAAGCGCTTGAAAATCCTGCAGACTGGAAGTCGGTTGCTTCGACGGCGACGACGGAGCGCACGCGTATGACGCTGAGCGGCAACAAGGAAACGAAACAGGTTCAGTACGGTTACAACAGCCAGAACTTTATCGAAACGTATGCGGCGTTCCTCGCACTCAGCTCCGACTGGAACGGCAACCCGATGGGCGACACGGACGCGTCGAGAGAGAACAACGGTTGGGCTTACTTCCGCGCAGGGCGTTCGATTTTCTACGGCGCGGGCTCGTGGGATGCGGCGACGAGAAACGAAGTCGACCGCGATCTGCTCGACTTCGGGCAGATGGCTACCCCCGTTGCGGAAAAATACGCGCTCTATTCGAGCATCAAGGATGCGAACTATCAGAGAGCGACGTACAGCAACGATCCTGCGGCGACGGCGCAGGACGCGCAGCGCAGCAACTTAGACGACGGGAAGAGCATTTACTCGACCGACGACATTTACGCCAACCTTGCCCGCCGTCAGGATAAGTGGGCGGCGCGCATGGACTCCGTCGGATATGCGGTAAACGCGCTCAACGCGAAGAAATATCAGGGCACGGATGCAGAGTGGAAAGTGGAGGGCGCAGTTTCCCTCGTAGCGGCGCTCACGATCGATAAGACTGCCATGAAGACGCTGACCTACGGCGGCGCGCAGTTCCCCAACTTCGTATCGCAGTGCAAGGATTTCTTCAACTATCAAACCGCGGGTGCGGACGGCGCGTTCAGCGACATGATCACGCCCGAGGGCTTCTCCACGACGCAGTATTATAACGCGGACGGTACGGTGAACGAAGCGGGCGCGGCGGAAGCCAAGAAGATTTGGGATTACTATTACGGGATTGCCAAGGAAATGGGTAAAGCTGCGATCGGCGGTTCGAGCCAGACGGTGGAGCAGTTCCTTGCAGACAAGAAGGATTACGACGGCACGGGCACGATCCGTTACGATGCACAGTATAAGGACGTCGTTCTCGACAGCTCGGCATATGCGAAGGAAACTTCGGGTATCTCCACGGCGATGAAGATTTTGAAGATGACGACCTTCACCCGTGCAGACCGCGACCTCAACATCCGTATGCAATACGGCTTGAACGCAGTGCGCGACTCGAGTATGTACACTTATACGATCGACTGGATGGGCGAGCACGACGCAAGACAGAGTCTCGACAGTGTGTTTGCATATCGCTTGCAGCAATCGGTCAGCAGCGTTCTCGCGAACAAGAACAGTACCGTGCTTCTCAATCCGGCGGCGGGTATTATCAGATACAACCCTGCGCAATCGCAGAACAACTATTCCTTCCAGACGCCGTTCTGCTATTGCCTGTCTAATGCGAGAGCGGCGCAGAACAGACTGACGACCGCGTATAACAACGAAATCAACGATATGAAGTAAAAAAGACGGACCGTCTCCGTATCCCTTTCGGGGGATGCGGAGAGATGATTCGGAAACGAATAGGAGGGAATTATATGGAAGAAAACACTGCCGTAGCCGAAGAATCCGTTTCCGCGGCGCAGGTCGGCGAAGCTGCGATTCCGCCGAAGAAGAAAAAACGGCATATCAACCGACAGAAATTGCAGGATAATCTCTGGGGTTGGGCGTTTTGCATTCCGCTCATCGTCGGTACGGTGTGGTTTATTTACGCCGCGCTGATCATGGCGCTGTTACTGTCGTTCACGAACTATTCGCTCGGCGGCGCGACCAAAGAGACGTTGATGGATTTCCTCGGAAATCTCGGCGATCACATTTACACGACGCTTCCCAAGGACGCCGACGGATTCGTGATTCCGGGAGCGACGCCTATCAGAGAGCCGTTCCATTGGTATGCGCAAATTTTTACCATGAAGGATTCGACCGCGACGGGCATCTTCATGAGCGAAGCGGGCAGGCACCTTTTTAATACGGTGTTCTACATGATCGGCATTCCGATCGGTATGATCCTTGCCATGTTCTTCGCGGTGTGTATGTCCCGCGATATCAGGGGCGGAAACGTGTTCCGCGTGCTCTACTACATACCCTGCGTCGCCAGTACCATTTCCATCGTGTATACATTCAAGCTGATGTTTGCCTCTACGGGCGTAATGAACGGTATTTTGGGCACGGACAATCTGGAATGGCTGTACGCGACGCACAGTTGGAATTCGCTGTTGGGGAAAACGGGAAAATCGAATTTCATGAACGATCCGTTCTGGTGCCAGGGCTTCCTCGCCAAATGCGTCATCGTCATCATGTCCGTATGGAAGGGCTTGGGCGGTACGATCATTCTGTACGTTGCAGGTCTTTCGGGCGTCAACTCGGCGACCAAAGAGGCGGCGCAGATCGACGGTGCGAACTCTTGGAAGATTTTCTGGAAGGTCATGATGCCGGATCTGTATCCCACCATTTTCTACAATATCGTAACCTCCGTTATCGGCGGATTGCAGATATACACCGAGCCGGTATTGTTGATGGGCGGCGAATCCGCTTTGACTTCGGGCTACGTATCGCTCATTTGGCGTTACGGTCTGGATACGGGCAGAGGGACGGCTTATCCTTCCGCGGGCGCCGCTTACGGTATGTTGCTTGCGATCATCATTTTCGCGCTTACGCTCTTCCAGTTCTGGCTGGATTCGAGGAAAAAGGACTAAGGGGGGAATATGATGGAAAACGAAATCAAACAATCCGTTTCCGAAGAAAAGCAATATTCTTCCTTCCGCATGGCGGTCGGATCGATTCTGGCATTTTTCGGATTTTCAACCAAGATGCACAATGCAAGCAAGAAGCGTGCGAAGCTCGTCGGCGATATTTTCACTTACGTCATTCTGCTCTTCGGCTCCTTCCTCATGGTATACCCGTTCTGGTGGATGCTTGCAGGGTCCTTTGCGTACACGAACAACCCCCAGATCCACAACGCCGTGTTGCAGGAAATGGTCTGGTGGCCCACGACGAGTACGCTGAACTCCAAAAACGTTGCGGGGCAGGCGGTCGGGTTCTTCTATAACTATCACGTCCTGTTTACCGAAGGATTCGTACATAGCGATAAGGCTCCTTTTGCCGCAGACTTCACCTACTGGCGCTCGCTGTTGAATAACCTCATCTATTCCATCGTGCCCGTCGTCGTAGGCGTTATCACATCGGCGTCCGCAGCGTTCTCGTTTGCGAAAATCAACTGGATCGGAAGAAACAAAGTTTTCTTCTTCCTGTTGGCGGCTATCATGGTTCCGGGACCCGCCATCATGACGACGCAGTACGCCATGTACGCCGATCTCAACATGTTAAACAATTGGTCGGTTCTGGTCGTGCCCGGACTGTTCGGCTCGATCATGACGGCGTTCTTTATCCGTCAGTTCCTGTTCGGGCTTCCGACTTCCATTATCGAGGCGGCGAAGATCGACGGCGCGGGATATTTCAGAATTTTCTGCTCCTTCATTCTCCCGCTGGCGATGCCCGCCATTATGGCGCAGGGACTTCTGTCCTTTATGGGAAGCTGGAACAACTACATGGGCTCGTATATCTTCATCAACAGCAGCTCCGAATGGATCAATATGCCTCACGCAATGACGATCATGAGCAATGCGTACGAGGATAATCAAGGTCCCGTCATTGCGGCGTCCGTAATGTGCGTGCTCCCCGTTATCATCCTCTTTGCTTGCTTCCAGAAGCTCATCATCGGCTCGTTGATGCTGACGGGTTCGAAAGAGTAACGAAAAACGCAAACGGAGCGTTGCCTGCTACCGGCAAGCTCGGCAGCGGATCGGGCTCCGTTTTTGCATCGTTTATCAAAGAAAAATCATAGGGGTATCGGTATGAAAAAGAAAACAATCGTAACAGTCGTTCTCTCGTCGGTGTTCGCGCTCTCGGCGGTATGTCTTGCGGCGTGCACAGGCAAGAAACCGGAGGAAAAAACGGAGGACTGGCGCGATCAGAGCATCTGGCTGGAAGAAAACGCGCTTCTGCCCACGGCGGCGGCGGCGCTTCCCGAAAGCAACAGCAAGCGTTCGGACAACGTCAGCGTGCACGATCCGTCCATTTTCCGCGATCCCAAAGACGGCGCGTATTACGCATTCGGCACCCACTTTGCGGTTGCCAGCTCGTACGACCTCATCGAGTGGACACAGGAGGCGTCGGATAACGCGTTTCAGGTGCTCTACGGCGATGAAAAAGTTACGATCAGCGGCGTAGATTGGCCGAAGGCGCTCGAGGATACCGTCCGCCTTGTCAAACCCGTGGCGACCGGCTCCAACGCGATCCAAACGACTTGGGCACCGGACGTTGAATATCTGAACGGAAAATACTATATGTATTATTCGATCACGGGCGGGTTCGGCAGCAGCGCCTCCGCAATCGGGCGCGTGGAAGCGGACAACGTTCTGGGGCCTTATTCCAACAATAAAATTCTCTTGCAGAGCGTCAGTGCCGACGAAATGAACTTCGTCAGCGAGGCGGCAGGAGGAAAGCCGAACTGCATCGACTCCGAACTGTTCTTCGACAAGGACGGAAAGCTGTGGATGGTTTACGGTTCGCACTTCGGCGGCATTTATATTAAGGAGCTTTATAACGAGGGCGACAATATCGGGTTACCCAAGGAAGAAGGCGCGGGCAAGCTCCTTTGGAAGGGCGGACAAAAGGTCGTGGAAGGACCCTTCGTTTACTACAACGCGACGACGAAATACTACTATCTGATGACGACGTACGGCGCGCTGATGACGGACTACAATATGCACGTGGCGCGCAGCGAAAATCCCGACGGGCCTTACGTGGACGTTTCGGGCAAGGATATGGCAACGCTGACCGCGGCGGAAGCGGGCAACTCCTACGGCAACAAGGTGGCAAACAACTTCCGTTTCGACCGCGACGGGCACGGACAGACCAACGGGTACGCCGCCATGGGGCATAACTCCGTGATCAAGGACGCGGACGGCAACTATTACGCGATATATCACGTTCGCCGTCAGACGAAAACGGGTACGGTCAACGCACAGCACAATTTGGCGGTCAGCAAGATTTACTTCAACAAAGAGGGGTGGCCCGTCATGGCGCCTACGTTCTACGTCGGCGAAACGGCAGGGCTCGTTACCGCGGCGCAGGCGGCGGGCGAATACGATATCGTCCTTCATTCTACAACCACGACGGTTACTTCCGTTGCCTCCGAGAACTACACGCTGGCGGCGGACGGCAAGATTACGAAGGGCGGCACGGAAGTCGGCGCCTGGTCGATGACGAGTGATTACTATATTTCGCTTACGATCGACGGCAAGACGTACAGCGGCGTGGTTTCCACGGGCTGGGATCCCTATGCAACCGAAAGTTATCAGAAGGGCGTGTATACGATTACCGCGGTATCGGATACGGGCGCAAGCCTCTGGGGACTGAGTAAGTAAATTACGAATGAACGAACGTGCGCCCGCCTTGAAAGACGGGCGCACTTTTTGGGGAACGGGAAGAATATGGCAGTGAAATATCCGAAAAATCCACAGTTTCACGCGCTGAAAATGCGGTCGTCCGACGTTGCCGACTGGCAGGAGGGATGCGCGCACGATCCGTCCGTCGTGGAATACGGCGGCAGGTATTATGCTTTTTCCACCGACGTCTACGGCGCGCCGGGCGGAAACCAGATCTGCGTCAGCGAAGATTTGTTACATTGGGAGTATCTGACCACGGCGTTCCGCATGGAGGGAACGGCGGCGGACTACAAGCGGGGTAAGGGGGCGCTGCAACAGGCGTACGATTGGTGCGTTACCTCCCCCAAAGAGGCGAAGACAGGCGTGTGCACCCGTCCCGACGGGACGATGTCTTTCTGGGCGCCTCATTGTGTGCGGGCAAATAACGGGGAGTACCGCCTGTACTTCTGTCTGACGGGCTATTTCGGCGGCTCCAAGTCATGCATCGGGCTGGCGGTTTCCGCCTCGCCCGAAGAACCCTTCCGTTTCGTCGGGTTAATCGTGTGCTCGCCCGCAGGCTGGCGTACGCCCAACGCAATCGACCCGCAGTTTTTCGAGGGGGAAAACGGAAGGCAATTTCTCGTTTACGGCTCGTTCGGCATGGGATTGTTTCTCGTGGAACTCGATCCCGCAACCGGGCTGCGCCTCGACGGGGCGTCGTACGGCGACTACCGCATGGGGAAGCTGTCTTTTGCCGACTATTATGGGACGAATCTTGCGGACGGGTCGCTCGAAGGCGGGGCGATCCGTTACCACGCGGGCGTGGACGTGCTCGAACGCGGCAAATGGATAAAAAAGAATTATTACTATTTGACCTGCTCGTACGGTTCGCTCTCGTCGGCTTACCATATCCGCTGCGGCAGAAGCGAGCGTCCCGAGGGACCCTATCTCGACGTTAACGGCAACAAGCTCGTTTGTTCCACCGATCTGGGCACGGGAAACAAGCTGTTCGGCTCCTTTAAGCGGCAGGGCGAGCCTGACTATTTTTGCCCCGGGCATAACGATTTGTATGTTACCGACCGCGGCGTTAAACTCGTTGTCTACCATTGCCGCACAAACGATTTTATTGAAAAGAAGCTTTCCAATTCGAACAACTTTCACTTCCTGTACCTTAACCAATACGATTTTAATGCGGAGGGATGGCTCGTTATAAATCCCAACCGTTACGCGGGGGAAGTGATTCAGGACGTTCGGCAGGAGGATCTGCTGCGAATCTCGTCCGGCAGATTCAAAGCGGTGCTCTTTACGCAGAGCGTCGCGCAAGTGCGCGAGAAGCGTATCGAACTGAAAGAGGACGGAACGCTCGGCGGAGAGTTCGAGGGGCAGTGGCGTAGTTTCGGCTCGCGGTACGTCGAAATCGAGACGGAAGGGGAAACGTATTCCGGCGTTGCGATGCCTGCCTGGATCGCTGGCGAGCGTACAGCGGGGCTCGCCGTGTCGCTGCTCGGCAAGTCGAGCGGGATGGCTCTGTTGCTGAATTCGGCAAAATAATCGTTTTATATATAATAATGTATATAGAGCCGCCCGCACGGATTTGTGCGGGCGGTTATCGTTATTTGTCGTTTCGGTTGATTTTTTCGTTTTCCTCGTCCGAGTTCATAAAGTCGGGCTTGGGTACGGGCTTCGGGCGTTTGAATCCGTTTTTTGCCCCTACGGTCAGCGCTGCGAACGCCGCCGCGGCAACCACGGGAATCAGACAGTACCAATCGAAAAAAATTCCGACGGGAACGACCGCGGCAACCGAAATGCAAGCCAGAATACAAAAAGTAATGCGTAAAGTTTTCAAAATAAATAATTCTCCAACGTTTAAAGTCATACTAATTGTACCATAATCTAAAACAAAACACAACATATAGCGGTTAAAAAAAATCGGCAAAAAAACTTTATATTTTTCGAAAAAAAAGCAAAAAATCCTTAAAAAACAGTTGACAAGCTATTTGGATTGTGATATGATAATCAAGCTGTCCGCGAGAAAGCGTTTACGGATAAGAAAATCAAAAAAAGTTTTGAAATTCTTAAAAAATCCGCAAAAAATGCTTGACAAAGAGGAAAACCTGTCGTATAATAGATAGGCTACACCCGTGAAAGCGCGGTTGGCGCCGAACTGTCGTTCGGTTGACGCAGATTAAAAATAGAATAAGAAAGAAACGATTTTTTGTAACACAAAAAGCAGTTTCTGTCAATTTTTTTGAGAACACAAGTACTCAAAACAAAGTCAGCAAAGATAACGAGAATTTATTCAAGTTAGAGCCGTCGGTACGGTTAGCCCCGTATCGGCTTTAAACAATTAAACTTAAGAGTTTGATTCTGGCTCAGGATGAACGCTGGCGGCGTGCTTAACACATGCAAGTCGAATGTAGCAATACATGGCGGACGGGTGAGTAACGCGTGAGCAATCTGCCCATATCTGGGGGATAACAGTTAGAAATGACTGCTAATACCGCATATGACCACGAAGAGGCATCTCTTTGAGGTGAAAGATTTATCGGATATGGATGAGCTCGCGTCCTATTAGGCAGTTGGCGGGGTAACGGCCCACCAAACCGACGATAGGTAGCCGACCTGAGAGGGTGATCGGCCACATTGGAACTGAGACACGGTCCAAAC
>ERZ777306.4065-NODE-4065-length-13990-cov-5.663150_pt1 | contig 13990 bp, 12 predicted proteins | sample MGYA00374966_ERZ777306 | MGnify/ENA primary metagenome ERZ777306 (study PRJEB29329, sample SAMN06343882) | mouse gut metagenome | isolation source: Mouse cecum | place: Austria: Vienna | collected 2014-11-15 ...
CACCTTCTCGTTGACCGACTGGTCCTCGCGGCCGATGAAGTAGCGGTAGGCGTCCTGGTTGAAATAGCGCATGGTGCGTACGTGCACCAGCGGCTCGTAGACGAAGATGTTGTCCACGTAGAAGGTGTGCTCCGGCAGCGTGAGGTGCATCTTCTCCAGCATTTCGGTGCGGTAGTAAACCGAGTGCATCAGCAGGTACTGGCTGGGCAGGAAGTTGCCCACCTCGTCCCAGCCGAACTCGTAGCCCTCCGGCAGAACGTTGGAGTAGCCCATCACCTTCTGCACGCCCTCATCCACTTTTTCGTATACGTAATTGGCCACCACCATGTCGCAGGGCACCGGCGCCTCTACCTGGGTGCGCATGTAAGCCATCAGCGGCTCCATGGCCTCGGGGTTCAGCCAATCGTCGGAGTCAACTACCTTGAAATAGAACCCGGTGGCGTTGGCCAGCCCAGTGTTCACGGCGCCGCCGTGGCCTTTGTTGGGCTGGTGGATGGCGCGGATGATGTCGGGGTGGCGCTCCTGCCACTTGTCGCAGATGGCCGGCGTGTCGTCTTTGGCGGAGCCGTCGTCCACCAGCAGGATTTCGATGTCAGAGCCGCACTGCAGTAGTGTTTCCACGCAATGGTCCATGTAGGCGGCCGAGTTGTAGCAGGGCACGGCAAAGGAAATGGTTTTCACAGGGCACCTCCCAGGTGGTTATTCGGAAAGCAGTTGGTCGGCCAGCTGCAGCGCAAGCACCACGATGGCGTCCATGTTGTAGTAGCGGTACTCCGCCAGGCGCCCCAATGGGTAGAAGTTGGGCAGGTTCTCGGTGAGGGAACGGTAGCGCTGGTAGTGGGCATTGTTCTCGGGGTTGATGATGGCGTAGTAGGGAATCTGCTCGCGCGGGTTCTCGTAGGCGCGTGAGTACTCCTTCATGATGGTGGTATTGGGGGCCACCTGCCCGGTGAGGTGCTTGAACTCGGTGATGCGGGTGTAGTCTTCGGAAACCGTGAAGTTCACAGTGCCCACGGGGAACTTCATTTCCTCGTCGTAGGTTTCGTACACGAAGTCCAGGCTGCGGTAGGGCAAACGGCCGAAGCGGGCCAGGAACAGTTCGTCCAGGGGCCCGGTGTAGATGATGGGCCCTTCGAACACTTCGTCTTTCAGGGTGATGGCGCACAGCCGCGCGTCTTCGGCGCCGCTTTCGAACTCCAGTCCCATCACGCTTTCCGCCTCCGTCTCCAGCGAAACGGTGATCAACGGATGGTCGAGCATGTTCAGGAACAGCTGGGTGTAGCCCTCCCCCGGCATGCCCTGATAGGTGTCTTGGAAATAGCGGTTGTCGCGGGAGATGAACACCGGAACGCGACCGGTGACGGAAGGGTCCACCTCGTCGGGGGTGAGGCCCCATTGTTTCTGAGTGTAGTACAGGAACACGTTCTGGTACACGAATTCAGCAACTTCCTGCAGGTCGGGGTCGTCCTGGGCCCGCAGTTCGGTGATGGTCACCTTGCGCTCATCGCCAAAGGTGTCGATCAACTTGTTCATCAGCTGCAACGCCTTTTCCGGACCGAACACGATTTCCATCGAGTTCTTGTTGAAGGGTACCGGGATGTAGGTGCCGTTCAGGTTGGCCAGCACCTCGTGCTGGTAGGTGCGCCAATTGGTGAAACGAGCCAGGTACTCGTAGGCCCGCTGGTTGTTGGTGTGGAAGATGTGGGGGCCATAGGCGTGCACCAGAATGCCCGCCTCGTCGTAGCAGTCGTACATGTTGCCGCCCACATGGGAGCGCTTCTCGATGATGAGCACCCGCTTGCCGCCGCGCTCGGCCAATTCACGGGCCACAACACTGCCGGCAAAGCCGCTGCCCACCACAACGGCATCGATTTGCGAGAGGTCTACTTCGGCGTAGGGAACAAGATTCACAGCCATCGGTTCCTTTCAGCTCATAAGCGGTTCGCCCGAAGGCTTTCCCGCTGCAAGGGCCATATTTGTCCGCCCGCAATTCTACCCAAGTTTGCGGGCAGGTAACGGACTTCCTCAATTAAACCGAATAAAAACGCCGCGGCTGCCCCTGCTGGGCCTCTGGGCCTTGCAGAACCGTAAGATAGAGGGGCAACCTCACAGAAAGAAGGTCCCCATGAGCGCGTTTCTCGATTCTATGATCAGCCGGGCCCGTTCCCGCAAGCAAACCATCGTGCTTCCCGAGGGAGCCGACCCCCGTACCCTTGAAGCGGCTGAGAAAGTGCTGGCGGCCGACATCGCCAACGTGGTGATTCTGGGCAACCCCGAGCAAATTGCTGCTTCCGGCTTCAATCTGGAAGGCGCCCAGGTGGTAAACCCCGCCACCTCCGAGCTGAAGGAGTCCTTCGCCGAGGAGCTGGCCCGGCTGCGCGCTCATAAGGGCATGACCTACGACATGGCGCTGGGGCTGGTGGAAAACGAACTGTACTTCGGCGTGATGATGGTGAAAACCGGCCGTGCCAATGGCATGGTGGCCGGCGCCTGCCACGCCACCGGCGACGTGCTACGCCCGTGCTTGCAAATCCTGAAGTGCGCCCCGGGCGTGAAGTTGGTCAGCTCGTTCTTCGTAATGGTGGTGCCCAACTGCGAATACGGCGAGAATGGCACCTTCATCTTCAGTGACTGCGGCCTGGAGGTACAGCCCACCGCCGAGAACCTTGCCCACATCGCCGTCAACTCCGCCAAGAGCTGGGAAACCATCATGGGCACCCAGCCCCGCGTGGCCCTGCTTTCCCATTCTTCCCACGGATCGGCCAAGAACGACGACGCCAATAAGGTGATCGAGGCAGTGGCCGAGGCCCATCGCCTCGCCCCCGCCCTCATGCTCGATGGCGAACTGCAGCTGGATGCCGCCATCGTGCCTTCGGTGGGCAAATCGAAGGCACCCGATTCCCCGGTGGCCGGCCAGGCGAACATCCTGGTGTTCCCCGACCTGGATGCCGGCAACATCGGCTACAAGTTGGTGCAGCGGCTTGCCAAGGCGGAAGCCTACGGCCCCATCACCCAGGGTATTGCCGCCCCGGTGAACGACCTCTCCCGCGGCTGCACCGCCGACGACATCGTTGGCGTAGTGGCCATCACCTGCGTGCAAGCGCAAGCGCGGGGGTAATTGCTTGTATAGACGGGCTTGAGACTTCCCCGTAGTGGAAGTTGGGCGGTATCCCAATTCGCTCAGACAGTCCTGCTTTGGAAAAGGCGCCACTGGCGCCTTTTCGTCGTGCGGAACTCGCTCGGTTGGAACACCGCCCAACTTCCTGGTCGCCGCATTTATCCAGTTGAGTTACCGGTCGGCCCCTTTCAAGGGGGAGATGCAATAGGAGGGCTTGCCGGTGTTCCAACCGAGCGAGTTCCGCATGAGCCGAAAGCGCCAGTGGCGCTTTCGTGCGAGCCCAGGACTGTCTGAGCGAATTGGGATACCGGCAAGCCCTCCCCGCGGGGAGCTGCGACTCCATCCATTGGGATACCGCCCAACTTCCCTAGCTGAAGAGTTGCAAGTCCGGTTTTTTGCAGCTTCAGGCTGGGCTTAAGGTCGCTTACCCCAGTTGTTCGACGATTTGGTAGGTGTCGCGGGCGATCATGTATTCCTCGTTGGTGGGGATGACGATGACGCGCACGCGGGAGTCGTCGCTGGAGATTTCCCGCTCGTAGCCGCGTTCCTTGTTCTTTTCCGGGTCGAGCTCGATGCCGATGGAATTCAGGCCCGAGAAAATCATACGGCGCATCTTTTCACAGTTCTCCCCCACGCCGGCAGTGAGCACGATGGCGTCTACCCCGCCCAGCACGGCGATGTAGGAGCCGATGAACTTTTTGACGGAATTGGAGTACATCTCGTAGGCCAGCTGCGCCCGCTCGTGGCCCTCTTCGGAGGCGGTGCGGATGGTGCGCAGGTCGTTGGAAAGGCCGGAGATGCCCAGCAGGCCGGACTTCTTGTTCATGAGGTCGTTGACCTCTTGGGCGGTGAGGTTTTCATGGTCGATGAGGTAGGTGACGATGGCAGGGTCGATGGAGCCGCAGCGGGTGCCCATCATCAGGCCGTCGAGCGGGGTGAGGCCCATGGAGGTGTCCACCGCTACGCCGTGATCGATGGCGGAGATGGAGCAGCCGTTGCCCAAGTGGCAGGTGATCAGCTTTAAGTCCTCCAGTGGCTCGTCCAAAAAGGCGGCGGCGCGTTGGGAAATGTAGCGGTGGGAAGTGCCGTGGGCGCCGTATTTGCGGATGGCGTGCTTCTCGTACATTTCGTAAGGGATGGGGTACATGTAGGCCTTGGGGGGTAGTGTTTGGAAGAAGGAGGTGTCGAACACCGCCACCATCGGCTTGTCGGGCATGTGCTGCTGGCAGGCGTGGATGCCCATGAGGGCCGCCTTGTTGTGCAGGGGAGCCAGCTCTGCCAGCTCGTCGATCTTCTGGATGACGTCTTCGTCGATGAGCACCGACTTGTCGAAATAGCTGCCGCCCTGCACCACGCGGTGGCCGATGGCGTCGATTTCCTCCAGCGAGTCGATGGCTTTGGTGGGGCCGGAAGTGAGAGATTCCAGCACCAGCGCCATGGCCTGGTTGTGGTCGGCCATTTCGGCGTCGATCACCACTTCGTTGTCGTCGATGCCGTGCTTGTGGAAGGCGCCGGCGGTGCCCACCCGTTCGCAAATTCCCTTGGCAAGCACATCGTGCTTTTCCACGTTGATGAGTTGGTATTTGAGGGAAGAGGAGCCTGCGTTAATCACTAAAACGTTCAATGTGCCTCCTAAGAAATGGTTTTTACCATTCTAAAGAAAGGGGCTATGCGGGCTTTTCTTCCGGGAGGGTTTTCGGCCAGCGGCCCGTTTGGAGCACGCTGGCAGCCGGAATTGCCAGTGAACGGACGGTGGGCTTCTTAGCTCAAAGTGGTGTCCTGCTCTTCGTCCGAGCCGTGGAAGGCAAGCTCCCCTACCAGCACTTCCACTTGCTGATCGGCGGCGGACAGGCGCTTTTGCAGCGAGGCCAGCAGGGCAACACCGCGCTCGTAGTTTTTCAGGCTGTCTTCCAGCTCCAGCGTGTTGCTTTCCAGAAGCGTCACGATGCCCTCCAGCTCGGTCATGGCTTCGCGGAAGGACATTTCGTCGATGGGCTTTTGTTCGGTCATGGCAGTTGTTCCTTTCAGGGGCGGTTAGCGGGGTTACGCGGAGGTTACCGTGGCGGTAATGGTGCCATCGGACACCGAGATGGCGAGGGATTCGCCGGGGGCGGTTTGGGCCACCGATTTCACCACGCTGCCGTCAGGGGCGCGGGTGACCGAGTAACCGCGGGCCAGAATGGTGAGCGGCGAGAGGTCTTCGAGGCGGGCCGCCGCCAGGGAGGCTTCGGCGTGGAAGCGGTGGGTGAGGTGGCCGGCGATGCCCTGCATCTGGGCCTGAGCCTGATCGACGGAATGGCGCTGGCGGCCAGCGATGGAGCCAGCGCAGCGGGCCAGGCGCCCTGCGAGCCCCTCCAGTTGCTGGCGGTTGTGCTCCAAGGCGCCGGGAAGGGCGCGGGAAAGGCGATCGGAGAGGCTGTCGAGCGTGAGCGCCTCGCTGTCGAAGAGCCGCTTCGGTTCGCTGAACAAGGGCAGGAAGGCGTAGCGCTGCAGCTGGGTGCGGTGCAGGGCGAGGCTTTTACCCATCGCGGCGGAGAGGCGGCCGCCCAAAGCGGTGAGGGACCCTTCCAGCGCCCCTTTGTCCGGCACCACCGCGTCGGCGGCGGCAGTGGGGGTAGAGGCACGCAGATCGGCCACCATGTCGGAGATGGTGGTATCCGGCTCGTGGCCGATTCCGGTCACCACGGGCACGGGGCAGGTGGCTACGGCGCGGGCCACCCGTTCGTCGTTGAAGGGCATGAGGTCTTCGAAGGAACCACCACCGCGGCCGAACACGATCACCTCGGCCCCGTTGTAGGCGGCCATCTGAAGGCCGTACACCAGCCATTCCGGCGCTTGGGGCCCCTCCACCGGCACGCCCGCCAGCAGCACTTTCGCCAGCGGAAACTGGCGGCGCAGGGTGCGCAGCACGTCGTGGACGGCCGAGCCGCGGGGCGAGGTGACCACACCGATGGTGAGAGGGTAGGCGGGCAGGGGCCGTTTGCGCTCGGGGGCCATTAGCCCTTCGGCCTCCAGTTTGCGGGCCAATTGGTCCACCTGCAGCCGCAGATTGCCCTCCCCTGCCAGTGTGTAGCTTTCCACATCGAAGTTCATGCGCCCTTTGGAGGCGTACACCGAAAGGTGCCCTTTCACTTCGATAACCATGCCCACCGAAAGCGGCGCCCCCATGCGCTGGTAGCGCTCGTTCCACATGAGGCAGGACAAGCTGGCGGAGGCGTCCTTCAGGGTGAAGTACACGGCGCGGTAGCCGGCCTTCGCGTTAACCTCGGACACCTCCCCTTTGATGGTGAAGGGAAAGCGTTTGAACGATTTGTTGAAGGAATTGAGGAACTCCGAGACGCTGAGGGGCTCAGGGGCGCCCACGTGCCCCGCCGCCTGCGCCAGCGACTCGTCTGCGGTAGGCGCGGCTGCGGGGGCCGAGAAGTCGGAAACCTTCATGGGGCGTTAGTCGCGATGCTGGCCCAGCAGCCACAGCAACTGCAGGATGGAGGTGAGGGCGGCCGCAACGTAGGTGAAGGCGCAGGCGCGCAGCACGCTGCCGGCGCCGGAGCGCTCCTGGGCCGGCAGGCCGATTTGCCCCATGTACACCATGGCCCGGTTGGAAGCGTTGAATTCCACCGGAAGCGTTACCAGTTGGAACAGCACCACGGCGGCGTACATGATGATGGCGATCATGATGAGGTTGTTGCTCACCAAAAAGATGCCGATGATCAGCACGAACACCCACAAGTTGGAGGCCAGGTTCACCACCGGCACGATGGCGGTGCGCACCTTCATGGGGCTGTAGTCGCTGGCGTACTGGCAGGCGTGCCCCACTTCGTGGCAGGCAGTGGCGGTGGCGGTGATGGAACGGCCGTCGTAGGCGTCGGGGGAAAGGGTGACGGAATTGGTGCGGGGGTCGAAGAAGTCCTGCCCGGGGCCTCCCCGGTGCACGGCCACGTTGGTGATGCCGTAGTAGGACAGCATCTGGCGGGCGCACTCGGCGCCGGTCATTCCGTTTGCGATGGGCTCGGCGGAGTACTTCTTCAGCTGATGGTTGACGTAGAATTGCGCCCCCATGCCGATGATCAGGGTGAGCACTACAAGGGTAAGGTAACTCATGATTTCATACGCTCCTCTGCGGTTCGGTTTTGCCCCAGTTTAGCAAACCTTCGGGCCTCCGACGCGCAGCGAAGGCGCAAGTCATCAAGCCTTCAAGCTATGGGCGCTCGGCGCCGAACAGATCCAGCGCCTCCTGGGTGAGCATGAACCGGGCCGCTTCTGGAATCACCCGGGCGGTGAAGGGGGTGGTGTAGGTGGACACTTCGCCGTCGTACTGGATGGAAAGGGGCGGATCGGACTGGATGCGCACGCTGCTGGTGCGGTACACCTCGATGCCCTCCCCGCGGTCGGGGAACGATCCGTCGCGGTCCAGCACGCAGGCGATGAAGGCGGGGATGAGGCCCCAGGCGTCGCGGGTGTGCATTACCACCACGTCGAACATGCCATCGCGCGGAAGGTTTTCATGCACCACGGCAATATCGAATTGGATGCGGGAGAAGTTAATGAGCAGCACCCCCACTCCTTCGGTTTCCACCGTTTGGCCATCCATCTCCAAGGTGAAGTGGGCGAACTGCGGCGTGGGGTTGGTGAGAGCCGCCTTGAAGTAGGCCAGCTCCCCCAGCACCCGTTTCGCGGCCGCCGCCTCCTTCATGATGATGGCGTCGTAGCCGGCGCCGGCCATGATGGAGAAGCCGAACTTGCTGCCGTCGGCCACCTCTATCTCCCCCAGGTCGAAATCCATGGAAAGTCCGCCTTCGGCCAGCTTCGCCAGCGCATGGGGCTCGTTGGGAAGCAGCAGGTTCATGGCCAGGAGGTTCGCGGTGCCCGCCGGGATGAGCTGGATGGGGATGCCGCTGCCGGCCAGTTCGTAGGCAACGCCGGCCACGGTGCCGTCTCCGCCGGAAGCCACCACGAAATCGAAATCGGCGGCGTCTTCCAAGAGCTCGCGCAGAGGGGTGGTGCCGTCGGTGGCTCGCAGCTCGATGCGGTCGCCGTCCTGCATTATGGAGCGGATGTAATCGTAAACCGCCCCTTCCCCGTAGCCAGACAGCAGATTATTGATCACCAGTACTTTCACAGGTTTCCTTTCCATTGATATCATGAATACTACTACAACCGATTAGCAAGACGAAGGAAGTCCTCTGTGTACATAGACAATCAAGAGAGCCTTGAGGCATTTGTGCGCCGCGCCCGCTCTTCTGGTTTGTTGGCCATCGATACCGAGTTTTTGCGGGAATCCACCTACTATCCGAAACTATGCCTGCTGCAAATGGCCACCGATTCGGAAGTGGTGCTGATCGACCCGTTCAAAGTGCCCGACCTTGCGCCGCTGCGCCCCCTTTTGGAAGACCAGTCCATCGTGAAGTTGTTCCATGCGGGCGGCCAGGATTTGGAAATCATCTATCGCAAGCTGGGGGTGCTGCCCACTCCCCTCTTCGACACGCAAATCGCCGCGTCGGTGCTGGGCCATCCGCAGCAAATCGGTTACGGCGCCCTGGTGGCGGCCATGTGCGGCAAGGCGCTGAAAAAATCGGACTCGTTTACCGACTGGTCGCTGCGGCCGCTGAAGGAGTCGCAGCTGGAATATGCCGCCGACGACGTGATCTACCTGCCGCAGGTTTATCGCATCATGATCGAGAAGCTGCAGGCCAAGGGGCGCGAACAGTGGTTGCAAGCGGAATTTGATGAGCTGGGCAACCCCGCCCGCTACCATGAAGATCCACGGGAGCGCTATAAGCGGTTGAAGCGGGGCTCTAGCCTGAACCGCCGCCAACTGGCGGCGGCGCGGGAAGTGGCCGCCTGGCGCGAGCTGAAGGCCCAGCGGGTGGACCGCCCCCGCAAATGGGTGCTCACCGACGAGCAGATAGTGGAGGCCTGCAAGCGGGGCGCCCGCACCATCGACGAGCTGTTCATGGTGCGGGGCGTCCGGGAAAAGCTGAGCACGCGGGACGCGCGGGAAGTGGTGGCGCTCATCGCCAAGGGCATGGATTTGCCCGAAGACCAGCTACCCAAGCCGGAGCGCCCCTCCAAAAGCGAACCCAACGTTGACATTCAGGTGGACCTCATGGAGGCGCTGGCGCGGCTGCGGGCCAAAGAGAGCGACATCGCCCTGCACACCCTCGCCAGCCGCGACGATTTGGCGGCGGTGGCCCGGGGGCATCGCAACGTAGCGGTGCTCAGAGGATGGCGCCGCGCCATCTTAGGCAACGAGCTGCTGGATTTGGCCGAAGGCCGTATCGCCTTGGCAGTGAGTGAAAACCAGCTGAAGATCATTCCCCTTTCATAGGGGCCTTCCCCTCTTCCGCCAGCTGTTGGTTCCACTTGGCGAGGTTGGAGTTGTAGCGCATTTGGATGAGCTCCAGCGCGACGGCGAACACCATGGCGAAGTACACCATCAGCTTCTCCACGTGCATGCCCAGAAGTTCGATATCGGTGTGGAAACCAGAGGAATCCAATACCAGCAGGACGCCGATAGCGGTGATAAACACCAGCGCCAGAATCTTCATCTCCGCATGACGATTGATGAAATTGGAAATGGGGTCGATGAACACCATCATAATGATGACGGCGATGATGACAGCCAAGACCATGATGATGAGGTGCTCGGCCAGGCCCACGGCAGTAATCACCGAATCGATGGAGAACACGAGGTCCATCACCATGATGGTGCCCACCGCTTGGGGCAGCGTGATAGCGTGCAGCGCCTTGTGCTCTTCGGAGGTTTCCGCCTTCACTTCGGTGAGCTTCAGGGTGTCCAGCAGCTCGCGAATGCCCTTGTACACCAAGTAGGCGCCGCCGGCCAGCATCACCAAGTCGCGCACCGAAAAGCCGTGGGAGTAAGCCCCCAGGCTGATGGTGAACAGCGGGTTTACCATATGCACTAAAAAGGAGGCGAAGCACAGGAAAAGGACTCGCATGATAAGGGCGCCAGCCAAGCCCATCTTGCGGCCAATGTGCTGCTTGTCGGCGGGCAGACGGTTGGTAGTGATGGAGATGAATACAATGTTGTCAACGCCCAGGATGATTTCCAGGAAAATGAGGGTGATGAGGCTAATCCACGCCTCCGCCGTCAAAAAGATCGAAAGATCCATTTTTCTCCTTTGCTCCGTTGTTTTGCCGCCCTGAGAAAAAAACATGGCCCACGCATATTGTGAGCCATGAGTCTTGCTGATTAAGGTTGACCAGATGAAGATTCACCAGGATGTTGACCGAACCGCACGCCAGTGCCAGCTACTCCCTCAAGGGTTGCGCTAAACCATAGAGCACCGGCGCCGAAGGCGCAATGGTATAATCCCCCGCACGGAAAAAGTTCATAGGAGTTTACATGCAACTGCCTGACTTCGCTTCGTTTTTTTCGGGTCGCAAGCCGGTGAAGAAGATCCAAGACGGTAACCTGGTTTACCTTGACGGCGCTCCCCTTCTAGGGGCTCTCAAGCTGCCGCGGGTAGCCGTTATTGGCATGGCCGTTCTGATGGGAGTGGCCGCTGCGCTGGGCGTGTGGGCATTCTCCCAGTACTACGATGCTACCGCCAACGCTCCTAAGAGGGCCCAGGAGGAGCTGCAGGCCAATCTTTCCCGTGAGGTAGATCTGGGGTTGCCGGTTCTGTCCAGCTTCGTGGGGGCCGACAACCAGGCCATCATCGCCGCCGTGGAGGAAACCGGCGCCACCATCATGAACACCACCTCGGAAGACGAAGCCGATGCCGGCGATTTGGAACTGGCAAAACTGCCGGAGGGTGTAGGGCTCGACCAAGCGGCAGCCGTGCGGCTGCAAGGGGTTACCAAGGCCTCTCCGGCTGAGGCAGCTTTGCTGCTGAACGGCGCTTGGACCATGAACGTGGTGCGCTCCAACGACGAGGTTTCCTACCGCCTTCATTATTGCGACCTTTCCGCTACCTCTGCCGAGAGCGCCATTGCGGCCGCCATGGCCGCAGAAGGCTTCCCGGCAGAAACCGCTACCGAGGCCGGCGTCGATGATGCGGGCAATAACTTCCAAGCCGGAAAGATAGACGTGAACGGCACCACCTGCACCTGGCGGGTTTCGGTGTGCCCCCTGTCAGCCGTCTACGACATTTCCGGTTTCCCGGAAGGGGCCCAGTACGTGGGCATCCGCCTCACCGCCTAAGCGCGGCCGACCATAGCGAAAAAAAGAGCCCCGCGGGGCTCTTTTTTGCAACCGGTTTCGCTTTAATATTGCAGCCCTGGGTACAGAGGATGGGCCGCCAGTATGTTGTCGACGGTGCTTCGCACCTCGGCCAGCACGGCAGGGTTATCTTTGCCGAACACCGCCTTCGCGATGCAGGCGCCCACGGTGGCGAAGTCGGCCGCCGTGAGGCCGCGGGTGGTGGCTGCGGCGCTGCCCACGCGGATGCCGCTGGTAACAAAGGGGGAAAGCGGTTCGTTGGGGATGGAGTTCTTGTTCACGGTGATGCCCACCGATTCCAGCAGCTTCTCGGCCTCTTTGCCGGTAACCTGGGCCGGCGTGAGGTCTACCAGGCACAGGTGGTTGTCGGTGCCGCCGGAAACCAGGCGCAGGCCGCCTTGGGCCATCCCCTGCCCCATGGCCTGGCAGTATTCGATGATGTCGCGGCCGTACTGGCGGTAAGCGGGTTTCAGCGCTTCGCCGAAGGCCACGGCCTTGCCGGCTATGACGTGCATGAGGGGACCGCCCTGGGCGCCCGGGAAAATGGCCTTGTTGATGCGCTTGGCCAGCTCTTCGCTGTTGGTGAGGATGAAGCCGCCGCGGGGGCCGCGCAGGGTTTTGTGGCTGGTGGAGGTGACCACATCGGCAAAGGGCACGGGGCTGGGATGCAGCCCCGCCGCTACCAGGCCGGCGATGTGGGCCATGTCCACCACGAAGTAGGCGTCCACCGCCTTGGCGATGGCGGCCATGCGCTCGAAGTCAATGACGCGCGGGTAGGCGCTGGCGCCGCCGATGATCATCTTCGGGCGGGTTTCCTTTGCCAACTTCTCCATGGCGTCGTAGTCGATGAGTTCGGTTTCCGGGTCAAGGCCGTAGGAGACCATCGAGTACATCAGGCCGGAGAAGTTCACCGGAGAGCCGTGGGTGAGGTGGCCGCCGTGGTCGAGGCTCATGCCCATCACTGTGTCGCCCGGCTTCACCAGGGCCAGGTAGGCGCCGAAGTTGGCGGATGCCCCGGAGTGGGGCTGCACATTGGCGTAGTTCGCGCCGTACAGCTCGCAGGCCCTCTCGCAGGCCAGCTGCTCTACCACGTCCACCTTCTCGCAGCCGCCGTAATAGCGCTTGCCCGGATAACCTTCTGCGTACTTGTTGGTGAGCACGCTGCCCACCGCCTCCATCACGGCGCGGGAGGTGAAGTTCTCAGAGGCTATCAGTTCGATGGAATCGCGCTGGCGGGCCAGTTCGGCATTGAGGGCGTCGGCAATCTGCGGGTCTTCCCCGCGCAGGAAATCAAGGGCCATGGGCTCTCCTTTAGGTTGAAGGGAAAGTGTGAGAAAAGGATTCTACCCCTCTTGGGGTGGGGCGAACTGCTGCGGGCCGAATTTGTCCCGAAGTGCCTTCTGAACGCAATCGGGCACGAAATTGCCCAAGGGGCCTTGCATGGAGGCTATCTCGCGAACGATGGAAGAAGACAGGTACATGTAGTGGGGCGGCGACATGATGAAAATGGTTTCCAGCTGCGGGTTCAGCTCGTAGTTCAGCGCCGTCTGCTGGAACTCGTACTCGAAGTCGGTGATGGCTCTCAGCCCCTTAATGACGGCAGTGGCCCCCATCTTGTGAGCGAATTCCACTAGCAATCCCTCCAGAGGAACTACGTGCACGTTGGGCAGGTGGGCAGTGGCCTCGCGGGCCAGCTGCACCCGCTTTTCGAGGGGGAAGAGGGGGTTTTTCTTCGCGGAGGGGGCAACGGCCACGATAATCTCGTCCGCCAGGTGGGTAGAGCGGGTGATGATGTCCAGATGGCCGGAGGTGATGGGGTCGAATGTGCCGGGCACGAGGGCGCGCTTCAATGGGGGCTCCTTTCTCGGTGGGAAAAAGGATAAGGCGCCCGCGCCCTACCCTTGCCGTTTCGTTGGCGATTCTCTGGAAAACGAAGCGTTTAGGCTGCTTTCGGCGCGCCTTCGTCCGTCGGTTGCCGCTTTGACAGCTTCCGCTTCTCCATGGCGTCCACCACTTGGGCCACGGCGCCGTCGCCGGTGACGTTCACCGTGGTGCGCATCATGTCCAGGATGCGGTCGACGCCCGCCACAAGGGCGATGCCCTCCAGCGGCAACCCCACGCTGCCCAGTACCAAAGCCAGCATAATCATGCCGGATCCGGGAACGCCTGCGGTGCCAATGGAGGCCAAAAGCGCCGTGAGCACGATGGTCACTTGGGCCCCGATAGACAGGTCGATGCCGAATACTTGGGCGATGAACACCGCGCAAATGCCCTGGTAAATGGAAGTGCCATCCATGTTGATGGTGGCTCCCAGCGGCAGTACAAAAGAAGTGACCTCCTTGGAAACCCCCATCTTTTCAGCGCATTCCATGTTGATAGGCAACGTGCCCATGGAGGAAGCGGAGGCGAAGGCGAAGCTCATTACCGGCGCTTCGCCCTTTAGAAACTTCAGTGGGCTGCGGCGGGCCAAAAACTTAATGAGGCAGGTGTAGACCACCGCCACCTGCACCACGCAGGCGATGGCCATGACGGCAATCAGCCACATGAGGGGCCCCAAAATGTCGGGGCCGTTAATGGCCACCACCGGCACCAGAAGCCCGAACACTCCCAAGGGGGCCAGATACAGGATGCCCTGCATCACCTTCATGCACACCTCGCTCATGGCAATGCAGAAGTCCTTTACGATG
>ERZ777306.4068-NODE-4068-length-13982-cov-3.633948_pt1 | contig 13982 bp, 10 predicted proteins | sample MGYA00374966_ERZ777306 | MGnify/ENA primary metagenome ERZ777306 (study PRJEB29329, sample SAMN06343882) | mouse gut metagenome | isolation source: Mouse cecum | place: Austria: Vienna | collected 2014-11-15 ...
CCCGCCCTGTGACCGAGAGCGCAGAACGGGTATGGAACTATGTCGCTGTCGGCTGCGGGCAAGACCTCAAATGGTGGAAAGAATTTTTCTCTGTGGTACATATGATGGGTTATAACGGCGATGTTTCCCTTGAAATGGAAGACCTGACCATGACGGTGGAAGCAGGCGTCAGCACATCCATTGACGCACTGGAACAAACGATTAGCAAATAACCATCCCCTCCTATATAAAGAAAGCCCCAGCCGTTTGAGGCTTTCTTTTTTAGGGGGACATATAGAAAACTGAAAAGAACAGAAAGGGGATTATTATGGCTTGGACACTGATAACTTTTGTTGGGTTCACGATTTTAGTCGCAGTCATTTCCTATCTCAAGACCAAAGGTGATGACCAGTCAACTGCCGATGGCTATTTCTTAGCAGGGCGTGGGCTTCCGGGTTTTGTGATTGCAGGTTCGCTGCTGCTGACCAACCTTTCCGCAGAACAGCTTGTCGGCACAAATGGACAGACATGGAGCGTTGGCATGAGTCCAATGGCATTTGAAATTGTTGCCGCGCCTTGCTGTATTGTGCTTGCGCTTTTTGCTGCGCCACGCTACTTAAAAAGCGGGATTACAACCATCCCGCAGCTTATTGGCTTGCGATATGACCGCAGCACCAAACTTTGGTTTTCCATTGCCTATATCCTGCTTTACATCGTTGTCCAAATCCCGGTTATTTTATATTCCGGCTCGCTGGTGTTTGAAAACATCTTTGGCGTATCTGCAATGCTTGGCGTGACCAAATTCCAAGCTGTTATCATTTTATGTATTGTCATCAGCGTAATCGGTTCGATTTATGCGATTTTCGGCGGGTTAAAAGCCGTTGCGGTATCTGATACTGTCAATGGTGTGGGTTTGCTGATTGGCGGCTTTATGATCCCGTTTTTTGCATTAAATGTGCTTGGCAATGCTTCCGGCGGCGCCGGCATCATTGATGGCATGAAATATCTGATTGCCAACCATTCAGATATGCTCAACTCAATTGCCCCAGCAGATTCCCTGCCACCGGCTGTGCCGTGGCCCACTGTATTCACAGGGTTGTTTTTCCTTGGACTGCAATCCTGGTGTACGCATCAATCATTTATTCAGCGCGTACTTGCTGCCGAAAACCTGAAAGAGGCACAAAAAGGCGCATTGTATTGCGCATTCCTTAAAATTATTGGCTTTATGTATCTGGCGCTTCCTGGTGTTATTGCGTTTGCATTGTTCCAAATTCAAGGCGACCAGGTTTCTATGATGGATGAAGCATATCCGCAGCTTGTCAGCCAGGTTATTCCAGCGCCGCTGATGGGGTTCTTTGCCGCAGTTATGTTAGGTGCAATCCTGTCCTCGTTTAACTCTGTGCTGAACTCCGTAGATACCATGTTTACGATGGATCTCTATAAAGAGTTTATAAACCCACAGGCTTCTGAAGAAAAATTGGTCAAAATCGGCAAAAATGTCGGCATCATTTTTGCTGTACTGACCACAATTGTAGGCCCGCTGATTTACTTCTTCCCGGCTGGGCTGAAAACATTCTTGGATTCTTTGATTATGTTGATTGCACTGCCAGTGGTGACGGCAGTATTTGGCGGATTCTTCTTTAAATATCTGCCAAAATATTCAGCAAAAATTATTTTGCTGCTGCACATCATCAGCTATGGCTCATTCTTGCTGTTCCTCAATGACTATGCACATTATTTATATGCGGTATTGGTATTATTGCCGCTTGAATTGTTGATTATGGCATTCTTCAATAGCCGCAATAAAAAGAATGGCAATCCGCCTGCATGGATACAGGAAGATGCTGGCGTAGTCGATTTAACGCCATGGAAATACCGTTGGATTGCAACAGCGCTGATTATTATCTGTGTCATCGTAGTTTATGTTGCATTTTCGCCGCTTGGCATTGGTACATGGGGTTATACACAAGCGTTTTAACAAATAAAAAGACTTTATAGATCCCAATGGGGGCAACGCGCTGGCGAAGCCCCCATTTGTTTTTTTATAAGACGCAGAACAGTATATCTTTTATATCAATGAAGATAGAAGAATATAGATAATAAGGTTCGCAATTCCGGAAGAATTAATGTGATTTATCTTTTTGCCTGAATCTCCCGCCAATTCTTACAATTCTCTTGCGTAAGACACCCTAAAATGCTATACTGTATTTTGTAAATTTATCTGTATAGGAGGTGCCACTTGGACAAGAAACTAAAACGAATGATCCAACCTGGATACCACTTCTATTTCGCGATTTTTCTGCTGTTTGCGCTGTCCTGTGCTTATGCCTCATGGGTACATGCTGCAATCGGCATTGCCCTTTTCCTGATGATGTATGTAATCTACCGCCAGCGGGAAAAACGCCGCCGCTTAGAAATGATGCGTTATTTGCAAGGTGTTACGCTGGATGCTGGGCAAACGGCGCGTTCTTCGATTGTAGATTTCCCGCTGCCAACCATGATTGTCCGTGCGTCCACGAATGTGATTTTATGGGCAAATGATGCGTTTTGTGAGGCAAGCGGCCATTGGGATTGTGCCCCAAATGAGCATCTATATGAACTTGCGCCCGATTTGGATACCCATTGGCTGGCAGAAGGGAAAAACCAATATCCAGGGGAAGTGCGTATTGATAAAAACTTTTTTTGGGTTTATGGCAGCTTGATGACCGAAAAAGATGTGGATGAAGTGTTATTGGTATTATATTTTGTACCATGTACGGAATATATCCAGTGCCGTGACCGGTATGCGCTGAGCCGGCCGATTGTATCGATTATTTCCATTGACAACTATGAGGAATTGATGAAAAACGCAAGCGATTCGGAAAAATCCAGTATCCTTGCGGAAATCGACCGGAAAGTTGGTCAATGGGCACAGGATAGCTGTTCACTTTTGCGCAAGTATGACCGGGACAAGTATATTTTCGTGCTCGAAAGCTGTGAACTGACAAAACTTGTTGCCAAAAAGTTCAGCATTTTAGATGATGTGCGTTCCATACAAAGCCGTTCAGGGGTTGTGGCAACATTGTCCATTGGCATTGGCAAGGAAGGCGAAACCTTTGCCGAATGTTTAGACTATGCGGGTGTTGCACTGGATATGGCGCTTTCCCGCGGCGGTGACCAGGCAGTCATCAAGACAAAATATAATTTTGATTTTTATGGTGGGCTGTCCAAAGAACTGGAAAAACGAACCAAAGTAAAATCCCGTGTTATCGCTAATGCGATGATGCAGCTATTTCGCGATTCATCCCAAGTGATGGTTATGGGGCACCAGTCCAGCGATATGGACTCAGTGGGCGCCGCCATCGGTATGGCGTGCGCGGTGCGTGCCCATGGCAAACCGGTACACATTGTTGTGCGCAAAGAACGGACGTTAGCTCGTGAACTGATTGACCGCATAGAAGCCGTGGAAGGGTATGAAGATTTGTTCATGGACCCACAAGAAGCAATGGTACATTGTGATTATAATACCTTGCTGATTGTTGTCGATACCAACCGCCCGGATTATGTGGAATCCCCATCTTTGCTGGCATCAATCAATAAAGTTGCGGTGATTGACCATCACCGCCGTGCGGCAAGCTATATTGAGGATTTTGCGCTGAATTTACATGAACCATATGCGTCATCAGCGTCTGAATTGGTCAGTGAACTGCTCCAATATATGGTGCAGTCTAACGAAATTCGCCGCGAGGAAGCAGAATGCCTGTTGGCTGGCATTTATCTGGATACCAAAGGATTTTCCATTAAAACCGGCGTGCGTACCTTTGAAGCGGCAGCTTATCTGAAACGTGCTGGTGCGGAAATGGTCGAAGTGAAAAAGCTGTTCCAGTCAACGTTCCAGGAATATATGGTTTGCCAGAAGATTATTTCCGCGGCGCATGACTGCGGCGGCGGTGTGATTCTTGCGGTTTCCGCAGAGGAAGTATCTGACCGTGCGCTGGCAGCGCAGGCAGCGGATAATCTGCTGAATATCATTGGTGTGCGTGCCAGCATTGTGGCATTCCGTTCCGGTGAGGATACCATTATTTCTGCCCGTTCGCTTGGACAAATCAATGTACAAATTGTCATGGAAAAACTGGGCGGCGGCGGCAATATCACATCGGCTGGCGCACAACTCCGGGGCATTGCCATGGAAGAAGCTGAACCCCGCATTTTAGATGCCATCAGTGAATATCTGGCGGAAAACGACCGGCCGGATAAAGCATAAAATTTGGAGGTAAAATACCATGAAAGTCATTTTAAAAGCAGATGTAAAAGGCAAAGGCAAAAAAGGCGATCTGATTGAGGTCAGCGAAGGTTACGGACGCAATTTCCTGCTGCCGCGCGGCCTTGCTGACCTTGCCACAGCAGATAATTTGAACCTGAAACGCCAAGCAGATGAAGCGCAGGCGCGCCGGGTTGCCCTTGACCAGCAGAATGCCCATGATATTGCGGCAAAGCTGAAAGAAGTCAAGGTGGAAGTTAAAGCCAAAGGTGGTTCTGGCGGCAGACTGTTTGGCGCGGTGACTGCAAAGGAAATTTCCGAAGCGCTGAAAGCACAGCATGGCATTGAAATCCCTAAGAATAAAATCATGCTGGATGAACAGATTAAGGCATTTGGCACTTATCATGTCAAAGCAAAACTGTATACTGAAATTTCTGGAGAAATACAGGTGCAGGTCGTTGAGGCCTAACCAGATGGGAATGGGCATCTCCCTGCCCATTCCTGTTCTTTTCAGGAGGGGTTAAATGGATGAACTGTTAGCGCGGCAAATACCGCAAAGCACCGAAGCCGAACAGGCAGTTATCGGCTCCATGCTGATTGATCCAGAATGTGTCCCTTCCGTCATTGAGCAATTACACCCGGATGATTTTTATATTGAAGAAAACCGTCGCATTTTTGAAACGATATATTCCATGTTTAACAATGCCATGCGCATTGACGCGGTCACAGTGCTTGACCAGCTAAAAAGCGTGGGTGTATATGACGACGCGGGCGGACGGGCATATTTGATGCAGTTAATGGATATCACGCCGACCGCCGCAGGCGTGCGGGAATATGCCGGTATTGTGCGCGATAAAAGTATGCTGCGCGCCATTGCGGAAGCTGGCGCGGAAATCCAAAAGCTGGCGTTTGAAGGTGCGGGTACCGCTGCTGATATCGCGGAACTGGCAGAGCAGCGCATTTATAATGTGCGGCAGGGACGCGAAATCAAAGGGTTAAGTCATATTAAATCGGTAATTATGGATTTATACGCCCAGCTGGATGAGCGCAGCCGTTCAGACAGCGATATCCCTGGCATTTCCACTGGATTCCCGGATTTAGATCATGCGCTGACCGGGCTGAATAAATCAGATCTCATTTTGGTGGCGGCACGCCCAGGCATGGGCAAAACGGCAGTTGAATTGAATATTGCACTCAATGCGGCAAAAGCCTGCAAAAAGGATGTGGCGGTATTCCAGCTTGAAATGAGCAAAGACCAGTTAGCGTCACGGTTTTTGTCCAGCGAAGCGTTAATAGAATCCCAAAAGCTGAAAACTGGCAATCTCCAGGAGGAAGACTGGATTAAAATTGCCCGCGCAACCAATGTGCTGGCAAAAACACGGATTTATGTCGATGATAACCCCGCGATTACCGTGGCAGAAATCAAAGCCAAATGCCGCCGTTTGGGGGATGGTTTAGCGCTGGTTGTCATTGATTATTTGCAGCTGATGCAATCGGGCGGACGGCGTAATGATAACCGCACCCAAGAAGTCGCGGAAATTTCCCGCGGGCTGAAAATCATGGCAAAAGAACTGAATGTTCCAGTTGTTTGCTTATCCCAGCTTTCCCGTGCTGCTGAACAGCGTGCGGATAAAAAACCAATGCTGTCTGATTTGCGTGAATCGGGCGCGATTGAACAGGATGCAGACATTGTCATGTTTATTTACCGGGATGATTACTATAATGAAGAAAGCGAGAACAAAAATACAGCTGAAATTATCATTGCAAAAAACCGCCATGGCGCAACCGGTTCGGTTTATTTGCAATGGATTGGGCAGTATACCACGTTCTCCAGCCAGGATCGTATCCATGGATGAATTTTTGAAAAATATGCGGCAGGCAATTGCAGATTACCAGATGCTCCAGCCCGGCGAAGCTGTACAAGTGGCGTTTTCAGGCGGGGCGGATTCCACAGCGCTGCTGCTTGGTTTGCAGGAATTGGGCTATGCAGTATCTGCCTGCCATTTGCATCATGGCTTGCGCGGCGCGGAAGCCAATCGCGACGCGGCATTTTGTGAGGCGCTTTGCAGCCGCTTGGGTGTTCCCTTTGTGCTGCGCCATGCGAATGCTGCCGCATACGCGGCGCAAACCCATGAAAGTGTGGAAACAGCGGCACGGGTATTGCGGTATGCGTTTTTCGCGGAAGCGGCAAATGGCTGCAAAACCGCAACCGCGCATACGGCAAATGACAATCTGGAAACCATGTTGTTCCATTTGGCGCGGGGCACGGGGCTGCAAGGGCTTTGCGGTATCCCGCCAGTGCGCGGCGATATTATCCGCCCATTGATTTTATGTACGCGAGTGCAGGCAGAAGCGTTTTTAGCGGTGCGCGGACAGGGTTTTGTGACCGACAGCACCAATCTTTCGGATATTTATACCCGCAACCGGATTCGCCATGGTGTGGTGCCAGTGCTGGAAGCACTGAACCCGGCGGCGGCGGATGCCGCCGCCGGATTGGCGGCGCGGCTGCGGCAGGATGAGGCCTGCCTTGCCGGGCAGGCTTCCGCCCTGCTGGACGCCGCCGCACGGCAAGGGGGCTGGCTTGTCCAGCCCTTGCACGGTGCGCACCCAGCTGTGCGCACCCGTGCGCTCCGCCAGGCGTGCGCACACAGCGGCGTGCCGGCGCGCGATTTCACCGCGCGCCATACCGCCGCGCTGGAGGGCTTGCTGCAAGCAGCAAGCCCCTCCGCCAAGGCGGATTTGCCAGGCGGCTTCGCCGCCTGGCGCGAATATGACTTACTAAAGATTGGCCGTTGGCAGGCGCCGTCAGGATATTTGGAACAGAAAATTTCCATCCCATTTGATGGCAGTCTTGGTGCGGGCATGGCGCGTGTACGAATTTCCCGTACTTCTAAAAAAGTTTTTTACAAATCATTCAATACTTTTTACGCAAATTGTGATACAATAGATATGGCTACCCTTGTCCTGCGCACCCGCCGCACAGGCGACCGCCTGCGGCCTCACGCGAACAGCGGCAGCAAGACATTAAAAAAATTGATGATAGACCGCAAAATCCCAAGTGCCCAGCGCAGCAGGCTTTGTGTGCTTGCTGATAAAAATGGTATTATTGCTGTGCAGTCCATCGGAATGGATGCCAGCCGCTGCCAGTCTGGCAGTGATGTTTATGAAATACGGTTTGAGGGGTAATTTTTATGACAAATGATATCCGTGAGATTTTGCTCACAGAAAAAGAACTCGCGGCCAAGGTGGCAGAGCTTGGCGCACAAATTACACGGGATTATTCTGGAAAAGGGTATTCCGGTGAACGTCCAATTATTGCAAGCGTCTTAAAGGGCAGCTATGTCTTTATGGCGGATTTGACCCGCTGCATTAAAATCCCTTGCGATATTGATTTTATGGTGGTATCCAGCTATGGGAAATCCGCCAAAACCAGCGGGGAAGTGCAGATTATCAAAGATATTGGTCAAAAAATTGATGGGCGTGACCTGATTATTGTCGAGGATATCCTGGACAGCGGCGTTACCCTTAGTTATCTCATGCGTGTGCTCAAAGCACGCGGCGCAAATTCTATCCGCCTATGCACCTTGCTTTCTAAACCAGACCGGCGCAAGGTGGATGTCCCTATTGATTATCTGGGCTTTGAAATCCCTGACGAATTTGTTGTGGGATATGGCCTTGATTATGCGGAACGCTACCGCAATTTGCCATATATCGGCATTCTAAAGCCCGAAGTATATGGCGGCTGAATGCCAAATAAAAAGGAAGGTGTCCCCTATTGAAAGGTAAAATGAAAGGCTTTGGCCTTTACTTGCTGATCCTGCTGGTGCTGCTTGCCGCGGCAACCGCGGCGCTCAGCCAAAATTCCAAAACCCGCCAGGTGATTTATTCCGATGTGCTGACTTATTTTCACAACGGTGAAGTCATGGAATTTTCCGTGGATGATAATGTCCTCCATGCGAAACTGCGCAGCGGGGAAACATTCCAGTATACCATTGCGGATATGAATCTGTTCTATTTTGATCTTGGTGATACCATTTTAGAGCAGCAGAAATCCGGCACACTGGAAAAAATTGATTATACCACCCGCGAAATCCCATGGTGGATGGGGCTTGTGCCATATCTGATTATTATTGTCCTAATGGGGCTGTTCTGGTATTTTATGATGAACAAGCAGGATGGCGGCGGCAGAGGCCCAATGCAGTTTGGGCGCGCCCGCGCAAAACTTGCCCAGGATGATAAACGCAAAGTCACATTTAACGATGTGGCAGGCGCGGATGAGGAAAAAGCAGAACTTCAGGAAATTGTGGAATTTCTGAAAAACCCACAAAAATTTGTCCAGCTTGGCGCACGCATCCCCAAAGGCGTACTGCTGGTAGGCCCTCCAGGCACAGGTAAAACGCTGATTGCAAAGGCAGTTGCCGGCGAAGCCGGCGTGCCGTTCCTATCGATTTCTGGTTCGGATTTCGTCGAATTATATGTCGGCGTTGGTGCGTCCCGTGTGCGTGACCTGTTTGAACAGGCAAAGAAAAATTCCCCTGCGATTGTTTTCATTGATGAAATCGACGCAGTTGGGCGGCAGCGCGGCGCAGGTTTAGGCGGCGGTCATGATGAACGCGAACAGACCCTTAACCAGTTGCTTGTCGAGATGGATGGCTTTGGTGCAAATGAAGGCGTAATTATTATCGCGGCAACCAACCGTCCGGATATTCTCGACCGTGCGCTATTGCGTCCAGGACGTTTTGACCGGCAGGTATATGTCGGTGCGCCGGATGTCAAAGGGCGTGAGGAAATTCTCAATGTCCATGCGCGCAACAAGCAGTTTGACCCAGATGTAGATTTCAACTCAATCGCCAAAGGCACAGTCGGCATGACAGGTGCAGATTTGGAAAATCTGCTCAATGAAGCGGCATTGCTTGCGGCGCGGCGCAATAAAAAACTCATCACCAATGATGAGATTGAAGAAGCGCTGCTCAAAGTGGAAATGGGTCCCGAAAAGAAAAGCCGTGTGGTCAGCGAAAAGAAAAAGCGTATTATTGCGTTCCATGAAGCTGGGCACGCTGTGGCGCATCACGCCATGGGTACTTTAGACCCAATTCACTATATTACCATTATCCCGCGCGGCGGCGCAGGCGGTTTTACCATGTGGCGTCCGCAGGAAGAAAGCGGTTTGGAATCCAAAGGCTATTTTGAGGACAGCATTGTCACTGCGCTTGGCGGCCGTGTTGCTGAGCAGCTTATTTTCCACGAAATCACAACCGGTGCTTCCGGCGATATCCGTCAGGCAACAGCCATGGCGCGCGCAATGGTGGTCAACTATGGCATGAGTGATAAAATCGGCACAGTTGACTATGGCGACAGCGGTGAAGTGTTTATCGGGCGTGATTTTGGCGCAACCCACAGCTATTCTGAAAATAAAGCAGCGGAAATTGATGCCGAAGTCCACCGTATTATTGATGAAGCATACAGCCGCTGCACAAAAATCCTGACCGAACATGATAAACAGCTTCATGATGTGGCAGAATATTTGCTGCGCAATGAAACCATGGATGGTGATACGTTTATCAAACTGTTCAATGGGGAAAGTGTGCCGGATAAGGTTGCAAATGTTGCAACAGCGGAAGAGCTTCGCCATACTCCAGGCATAGATGATACCGTAGAATTACAGGATAAAAATGAAAACAGCCTCCCGCATTGATGCGAAGGCTTGCAAAAATCCCTTTGTGGCAGCATATTTGCCGCAAAGGGATTTTTTTCAAATCGGTCATTCATCCCGTTTCAGCAACTGTTAAACCTTACTTTGTTGAAAAGCATTTAAAGATACGGTATACTGGTAATCAGGATAGGCAGGTCTTGGTCTGTTCAAAAATAGAAAAAGGGGATGTACAATTCATGTTTTGTGCAAAATGTGGGCAGCAGATGTCCGATGGGACAAAGTATTGTCCGCGCTGCGGGGCGCCTGCGAGCCGTCCGGCGCCGCGTACCATGCAGGCAAGCTATTCGCCTGTCCAGGGCAGCCAGCCAGCGCCAAACCTGGCACAGGCTGCGTCAGCCCGTTCTGGAAAAAGTATTTTCCGTATTATTTTGATGGTCTTTGGGCTGCTGCATATTGTCATTGCGTTTGTCGCTTCATATGGCAAGCTGCATTATCAAATTGCCCAACTGCTGGATATGGCAAATCAAATGGATATGCGCCAGTATCTGCCGTCAAGCCTTGCGAGAGTGGGCAGCGCGATCCCAGAACGACTTACGGCGTTTAATGCCGCACGGTTGATGTTGGCAACTGGTGAGGATTACGCTGGGATTTCAGCAGTTATTCTCATGCTGCCTGTGGTATTGGGGATTTTATTTATTCTGCTCAATGTCATTGGCAAGAAAAAAGGCAGTTATATCTTTACATTTCTGCTGTCACTTGTGGCATGGGGCGATTATGGCTTTATCAGTCTGCTGCTTTCTGACCTCGACCGCTATTACGAGATAGGCAGTTTAAGTCTTGTGGTCATGTTTTTGAGTGTCATCCAGCTTGTGCTTGCGTTGGTTGCCTGCTTTGTGGATAAATCCGCACGGAAAATCAATCAGCTTCCACGACAATAAATCAGGAAAAGGAGTTTTTGCAAATGAAAAAATATGGACTGCGCAAGGTGATTGCGCTCACGTTAGCAATGGCATTATGTATCGGGCTGCTGCCTGCCGCGCTTGCGGTCAATTCTGTGACGCTGACAAAAGATAACGCAAAGCTGATTGGAAGCGCATATTATGATGCAACAAATGATCTATTTGTTTTGACGGAGGAAAGCTATAACAAGAACGGCTCGGTATGGCTTGATCAGGTGAACTGTAATGGTGATTTTACACTTTCACTGGAGTTCTATACAGGTCATGAAGAGCGCGAAAACGGTGCGGATGGCATTTGTGTTGCGTTTTATGCTGACAGCAATGCTAAGACTTCAGGTCTTGGTTATCAGGGCTGCGGTGGTTATGCTGTCGAGATTGATACATATCAAAACGGTTATGACCCTGCATATAACCACATTGCGATGATTCAGAACGACATTAGCAAACATTTGCAGGTAGCGGACGCTACTGCATTTACAGAAGATGGGAAATGGCATCAGCTCCGCATTGCAACCCGGAATCAGGTATGCACTGTGTTTGTTGACGGTGCGCAAATGCTTGAAATGGATGGTATTGCAGCGGATAAAAAATATAATTTCGGTTTTACGGCGGGAACTGGCGGCAGTTGTAATTATCAAGCCGTCCGAAATGTTGTATTGGATGAAGCGGTCTGGCAGGAACCGGAACCGGTGAAGGGCACATTCAATGGGCATGAATATGCGGTTTATAACAAAGGCATCACTTGGGCACAGGCAAAAAGCGCCTGTGAAGATGCTGGCGGGCATTTGGTGACCATTGGTTCGCAGGAAGAACAGGATTTTGTTTGGAGCCTGATAAAAGACAACGAAAAAGAAGGATACTGGATTGGTTTATCCGATACCGAAACAGAAGGGACATGGAAATGGGTAACAGATGAACCTGTGAAATATACCCATTGGGGCAGCACCCAGCCAGATGACCAGCGAAGCAATGGCGGCGAGGATTTTGTTGGCATCAGCCGGTTAAACAAAAGCTGGGCAAATGCGAGCTATTGGAATGATTTTAATGAAGATGGCGTAGATATTGGCATCAGTGGGTTTGGCTATATCTGTGAATGGGGTGTTGATGACCCGGAACCCGAACCAGAACCTGAGAAAAAACCGGAACCTGAGCCAGAACCTGAACCTCAAAAACCTGCCAGCAAAGATACGACGTCTTTTGGTTCCCATGTATCAGAATGGGCAGCCGATGAAATGGAAAAAGCCTATGAAATGAAACTGATTCCAGAAAAACTGGTTGGTGAGGATTTGACCCGTCAGATTAACCGTGCAGAATTTGCAGCCGTTGCGGTAAAAACATTTGAGTCGCTTTCCGGCGGCAAGGCAGTGCCGATTATTAACAATCCATTCACTGACTGCAATGATACTGAGGTCCTTAAAGCATATAGCATAGGCGCGGTAAAAGGCATTTCAGATACGCAGTTTTCACCAAATGCCTTGTTAAACCGTGAACAGGCTGCCGCAATGCTGACCCGTGTATTCAAACGCATTACCATTGCAGGCTGGACACTGGACACAGACAGTCAGTTTACTTTGCCATATACAAAACCGACAGCGTTTGCCGACGATAGGGATATTTCCGGTTGGGCAAAGGACAGTGTTTACTTCATGGTGGCAAATCAAATCATCAGCGGCACAGGGAATAATAAATTTGCGCCGAAAAATACCACCACAGCACAGGAAGCGCAAGGTTATGCCAATGCAACCCGTGAACAAGCGCTTGCAATTGCAGTGCGTATGGTAGAAAATCTGGGAGATTAACAATAATCTTGATATCATAGGGAAGCGCCTGATGATTCATAGGAACACAGGTGCTTTTTCCTATTGTAAGGTGGGGGTAACGATTCTGAATTGCTCTTTTTCATATGAAAACCATAGAAATCGTGCGGATGATATGATATACTGAATGGAAAAGGGAAGGTTTGCGGAAAATAAAAGCATTTCCGCAAGGGAAATAAGGTAAAGGAGTTTGCAAACCATGAAAAAACGGATTTCAGCAGCAGATTTGGCAATTTGCTTTTCGCTGCTGGCTGGTACGGCATCCGCATATGACGGCATGGAAAACCGTCCGCTGATTGCAACCGAAAGTAAAATCACCACTGGAGATCAAAACCCTGTGGTTACGGTCACCACAAGCAATGCAAGATTTGCAGCGGAAGCTTTGCCGCTGGATCGCTATGAGATTTACAACGCAAATACAGAACTAACATTGTCTTCTGTGACACAGGACAACGATACCCATTTAACCTTTCAGTTTACGGGGACGGCTGCGGTGCCCGGCAGCTATTTAAGCATCCATATTCCAGCGGAAGGTTTTGCCCAAAGTGACATGGAATATTTAGATTCTAATTTGCTGTATGTTTATGTGTTGTCTTTGGATGGCACCATTCCAGAAGGGGCAGATACAAACCCCGGAACGCCCAATATCACCATACCAGTGGAATCAGATGCGGAAATTGGGCATTTGGAAAGTGTAGATACTATTATCACCCGTGATTTTGAGGAAATTACCATTTCGGGCACTGGGGAATGTTATTTGCAATCCATGCTCAAAGAAGATAAAACTTATGCCGATTGGATAGACCGGATTGATATCCCGGATTATGCTTGGATTTTATCACACCCTCGCGGAAAATTCGGACAAAACAAATCTTTCGGACTTGCTGGTCAAAGATGATTATTATACCATTCAGCCAGCAGCCGCCGCCCCGCAAAGGCAAAGCTATGAAGTGACTGCGGCACAAACCGTCCAGTTTGCAATACCGGACGCATTTGCCGGGGCTGACAGCAACCCCCTTGCAAACCCTGATTATTTTACCGATGATAAATATAACACAGTGGATATCACTGAAGCAGATAAAAATATCAATTATCCGGCATTAAAAGCGGGGGAAGTGGTCATGACACCTAATTTTAATGGGATTTATGTGACCAAAGTTAAAAAAACCGATAATCCTTCTTATGAAGCAAACCGCAAAGATGCCTGCACTTATATTTCGGCGGCGTTCCATGCGTTTGACCGTGACCATCCGGAAGTATTTTGGCTGAGCGGAGTTTCTAAGGAGCCCCTGATTTAATCCTCCATGAGTCAGAAAGGTGTGGTATAATAGGGG
>ERZ777306.4074-NODE-4074-length-13951-cov-14.231434_pt1 | contig 13951 bp, 10 predicted proteins | sample MGYA00374966_ERZ777306 | MGnify/ENA primary metagenome ERZ777306 (study PRJEB29329, sample SAMN06343882) | mouse gut metagenome | isolation source: Mouse cecum | place: Austria: Vienna | collected 2014-11-15 ...
TTTCAGAGAATTACTTTTGTATTTATATCTTTCGTCTTTTTCGTGATATTGTTTTAAGACATTTTTATTGGCGGTTTCTCAATAGTCCGATTCATTTCAGGTGTCAGACATTTGTCAAAGCAGTTTGGATTCGGGCTTGCCCGCTGTCCGCTGAACTCTTTTCGGGGTAGCCTAATTCCCCACTCGACTATTGCCGTCGGGAGGGTTGCCATTCAATCTGCGAGCAGAGGGATATAATTGTCCGTTATTGGGCTGTTCGGATTCGGCAAAACAAATCTATTCGCAGCAGGAACAACAATCATTTATCGTCCGTTGAAATTTGAACGAGAAAAGGGAACAGAAAAAAGAATTTGCAGCCAAATGTTGAAAACTATCCGCATAGAGGTGGAGTCGGCGAATAAGTCCTGTACGGTTGCGCCCCTCATTATAGTCGTCTCTATGCGTGACTGCATATCTCTGCTACTTTGTCATGATCTCGCAACAGATACCTTTGCTGACTTTATTTAAGGCTATGTATTTAGCCCGCAAAAAGGTTTACTTTCTTTTTCTCCTATACGCCCCCGCAGTAAAGTAAACCGAATTCTGAGTCACTCTCGATTCCGAATCAATCGAACAATCCGTTCACGAGATTCACCGCCTCGTCTTTCTTGCGGTTGATAATTTTGGCGTACACCTGTGTCATCTTCACGTCCGTATGACCGAGCAGCTTCGAGGTCGTATATAAGTCCGCACCGAGCGTCAGCATCATCGTCGCAAATGTATGGCGCGCTACATGGAACGAAAACCGCTTGTCGATACCCGCCGCTTTCGCCCACGGCTTGAGCAGGATGTTGATATGCGTCGTGGAGGGCAGGTCGAACACCGCATCCTCTGCCGATTTCTCACCCCGTTCAGGCATCCACCGCAACGCTTCGGGCGAAAGCGGCAGATAGATCGGCTCCTTCGTCTTCTGCATCACGACCTCCAGTCGATACTGACCGTTATCCACATAGACGTTTCCCCATTTCAGACCGATTATATCGCTTATCCGCAGTCCGCAGAAGCAGGAGAACAGATAGGCCTGTTTTACCGCCTCGTTCTTCATCGGGGTGGCGATCAATGCCCGCAGCTCCTCGATGGTCATATATTCCCGTTTGCTTTCGGGACGATGTATCTTGTCCGAATTGCCGATTTTCGTAAAGGGATTCAGTTTGATTACATCGGCACGGACAGCGGCGTTCAACGCTCCGTTCAATACTCGATAATAGTTCTGTGCCGTAAATTTCGAGACGGACTTTCCTTGCGGGCGGTATTCCGTCAAAAGATAGTCGATATATCCCTGACAAAAGGTTTTATCCACCTGATCCATCGTTACCCGTTCCCCCGCATAGTCTTTCAATATTTGGATAGCAACCTTGATCTGGTGTCCGTCTTTTTTGCCTCGTTTCTGCTGGTTCTCCATGTAAGTATTCATCCAGTCCAGCAGTAACACCGTTTCTTTGTCGTCGTCGCGCTTGATTCCCGCTTCGCCGTTGGTCAGTTCGATGATGCGCCGAGACTTTATGGTATTGGCCGCAGTCATGGTCGCTGCATTCCGCTTGCGGGCGTTATCATCCGTTTCAGGGATGATATACATCTTGAGATATTCATACGACCGCTTGCCGTTGCGGTATATGTCGAGATACAGGCTTTTGCTACCGTTGGCCAGTTCTTTCATCCGAAGACGGATCGGCTCTTTGACTTTCGCGGGTTTCTTTATTCTGGGCATAATTCTTACTTTTTTACTCGTTCTTCCTGCCGCAAAGGTAGAAAGAATAATCCAAATCAAGCAACAAACAAGAAACAAAAATACACCGAAAAAGAACCGAGCAACTGCAAAGGTTGCAAGCAAGTGAAAATGCAATATCCGTTATAATATACTGATACAACGGTATTTTATTTTCATTTGATTAGTTCTTGTTTTCATTTCCGAATCTTACTTTATAAATGTAGGAAATTCATTGAACATGAGAATAGGCAGACCTTATCTCCCGTCATATCCTTTACGGATACGGCGCGGGGTTGTTGCTTATTTGAATGTTCGGGCAATCCTACGGCCTACTATCCTCAAATGAGCTTTCAGCCCTGCGCTTTCTTATTATTGAATCCACTATTGAGGGGCGGATAGTAAGATTTAAAATACTTGTTCAACTTAAATAAATCTTACTATGAAAAAACTATTGGCTTTTGCCGCATTATTTGCGGTGGTTGCGCTCACATCGTGTAAATACGATGATGATGACCTTTGGAACAGCGTTCACGGATTGGAAAACCGTGTCGCAAAATTAGAGGAACTCTGCAAACAGATGAACACGAATATTTCATCGTTGCAGACCATCGTAACAGCATTACAGAACAACGTCTATGTTACGGGGACTACACCTCTTATGCAAGACGGTAAAGAAATCGGCTATACAATTACTTTCAGCAAAGGCAATCCTATTACCATCTATCACGGTAAAGATGGACAAGACGGTGAAGATGGGACAACACCCACCATCGGCGTAAAAAAAGATACTGATGGTGTCTATTACTGGACACTCAACGGCGAATTTATCGTGGTTGATGGAGAGAAAATCCAAGCAGAGGGCAAAGGCGGCACAAACGGAACCAACGGTACGACCCCGCAATTCAAAATCGAAAACGATTATTGGTTTGTTTCCTATGATAACGGAGCAAATTGGACGCAGTTAGGTAAGGCCACAGGTGAAGACGGCATTGGTGGCGATTCCATGTTTTCGGGTGTGGATTATGAAACCAGCACCGACTATGTAATTTTCACTTTATCGAACGGTACGCAAATCAAACTGCCTACATGGTCTGCATTTGAAGCCTTACAGCGTCTTTGCAACGAAACGAATACCAACCTTTCAGCCTTACAGACGATTGTAACAGCACTCCAAAACAACGATTATATCACGAGTGTAGACCCGCTGACCGAGAACGGCAAGGTGGTAGGCTATACGATTAAGTTTGCCAAGAGCAATCCGATTGTAATTTACAACGGCAAAGACGGTGCGGATGGCGTCGATGGAAACACTCCCGTTATCGGCGTGAAGAAAGACACGGACGGCATCTATTATTGGACGCTGGACAGTGAGTTTATCGTTGTAGACGGACAAAAGATAAAAGCACAGGGGACGGACGGCAATAATGGCGCGGATGGTTCAGACGGTGTTACGCCGAAACTCGAAATTCGAGAGGGCTATTGGTGGATTTCCTATGATAACGGAACAAACTGGACACAGCTGGGCAAAGCCACGGGAGAGGATGGCAAGGATGCAGACAGCATTAAAATTACGCAGGACGAGAACAATGTTTATTTTGAATTGGCAGATGGTACGGTAATCACGATTTCCAAAACAGGACAATCCTCAAATTTTATCACGTTTGAAGATATAAACGTAAAGTTAGTTTGTTTGAAGAACTGGGATACAAATGGGGATGGAGAATTATCATACGAAGAAGCTGCGGCTGTAACATCCATAGGGACATTATTTAAGGAAAATACAGCCATTATTTCATTTAAGGAACTTGAATATTTCACAAGCTTAACGGCAATTGACGATAATGCCTTCTATCATTGTGATAATTTGGTGTCCAATGTTATTCCGAAAAATGTAAAAACGATAGGCAAATCTGCGTTCTATCCAAGCATAACAGCTGGTTCCTCAAATAGTAGTCTTGCTTCTGTTGTTTTGCCCGATGGATTGGTCTCTATTGGTGCTAACGCATTCTGGAGTTGTGCCAATCTACAGAATATAACCATACCTCAAAGTGTCCTTTCAATTGGAGAAGCTGCTTTTCGGTCTTGTAAAAAACTTACGTCTATCACAATCCTAAATGGAATAATAGGAAGAATAGCTTTTAGCTGTTGTAGCGGCCTGATAAATGTAACAATTGGAAATGGAGTGACAGAAATAGGTGATTCAGCATTTGAAGTGTGTTATGATATGAATTTTTATTGCAAAGCTTTAGTCCCTCCAATATTAGGTAGTACAGTATTTGTTAGTACATCTGTAAATATTTATGTTCCACATTCGGTTGTTGATAAATACAAAATAAAAACGAATTGGAGAAATTATGCAGATTTCATTATTGGATACGATTTTACTGAGTAAGCCCAATGGAGTACAAAAATATTTTTGAAATAGAGTTTATCCAACGGACACAAGAAATTGTTAACGGATACCAAACACCGTTTGAAAATACATTGTTCATCAATGCATGTGTTGGATTATTGATAATTCCACAACAAAGCCTATTCAATCATCTTCCGACAGAGGTTGTTTCAGCGGACAAATGGGGAATTACCGATACAGACATTAGCAGCATAAAAGAACCCAATAAGAGCGTGAAGAACGTGGTTCGGCATATCCGAAATGCCATTGCACATGATGGAATCCGATTCGGGAGCGATAACGGAAAAGACATCACACATATTAAAATCACAGATTGGAAAGACGAAAGACATAAAACAGAAACATTTAAGGCGGTAATAGAGGTGACGAAATTTAAAACGTTTGTTTGGGCATTCGCTCAATTTGCCTTAACTCAACAATCACTATTCAGAAGCCAAAACTGATTGGCAAAATTTCGAGTGACAGACTTTGTGAAAAGGGTTAATCTATAAGACCCTTTTGCAGAGTTTGTCACTTTCTTATTTTGTTTATTCCACTAATAATCTTATCTTTATAAAGATAAATAACAATTAAATTTTAGCTAAAATGAACAGATACAAACAACCGAAAACAGAATGAAAGACCGACGCATGAGAGGATAAACAGATAATCCAAAAGGCGGTTAAATGGAGCCAAGCAGAGGGAATAGTCCTGCTTGTAGGAAAACCCAAAGACGAAATATTTCCCGAAACATTTATCTACATGTTTGCCCCCAATATGGCAGACATTACAAAGCCTGTCGAAATTGTCCTTACAAAGAACCGACAATACATATTCGGATGAAAATGCGAACTCGAAGATATGGACGGAATAATCGGCACAATGACGGCTAACGCGGCACAAATCGAGGGAACGGGCGAAAAGGTGAATTTGTTCGACTACCACGTGAAAGCCGATACAATCCTATTCCAATACGTCACACCCGACGGACGGAACGAGGTGGTGAAATTCCCGTTAGCTGGATTTTGCGAAAACTATTTACAATTATTTATTTCAATGTAAGTTGTCTTCAAATATATTTGCTAATTTTGGAGAAAAAAATATGGCACAAGATGAAATCGAAAAAACTCTCCAAGAAGCCGAAGAAACTTTGAAAAGAATAGAAGCGAAAACTGAAAAAATGAGATATGATTCTCAACGCGATGTCCTAAAACATTTTGATAGAATACACGATCATCTTTTTTTGCTAAACACTGTCTTCATCACAGGTTACATAGCATTGTTACAGATTGGAACGCATTTCAGTAGATTTATACTTATTCTTCCATTTATCTGTTTAGCTATTCTAATTTATGTAGAACACTACATGAAAGAAAGTGCCCGAAAATATAAGGACATAAATAATATCAATTTGACAATATTTTTTGCAGAATGTAATCGCCGTGATAGTAGAGCTACAATTATTTCATTTTTTGCCATTATACTGACATCTTTTGAATTGTTATATACAATATACATTTGCATATTCAAACTACAACCAATTTGGAGTTAAATTGCATCGTATCTATAAAGGTTAAGGAGAGAGGGCCGAAAAAATGCGGTTTTCCTTTGACAATGACAAGTGACAGACTAAAAACGAGGGGCTATATAATTGCCCTTTCAACAGAGTTTGTCACTTTTTCTATTTATCAAATTATCAACTAATTCAATATTGTTTAACTGCAAACAACGCAGGTCGTCATGTTACACATAATGTTACACATTGCGCCCAAATCCACATTTTCAAACCTTATAACCGACTGACTTTCAGCACAAGGCCGAAATAGCTCAGTGGTAGAGCACTTCCTTGGTAAGGAAGAGGTCACGAGTTCAATCCTCGTCAACAGCTCTGAAAAAGCAGGCGATTACGTTTTCAACGCAATCGCCTTTTTCATTATCATATCGCCGGAATCATCCCGGCAAACAGCGGAAATCCAGTTTCGCCCGCAAAATAACGTAAGAATCCGTCCGGATATCTTCAGAAATCGCTATATTTGTGAAATTAGCGACCCGTCCGTTTTCTCAAGGCCGGGTCGGACAACACCCCGCACCTCTTTAAAATACAATTGTCATGATCCGCATTTTCAGATTCTGTCCCCCGATCTTATCCGCAGCGATATGGCTTCTGACCGCCTGCAGCTCCGACCCCAAGGTCGACCCGGTCAATCCCCGCCAGCCTCGGCTGACGATCACGTGGAGCCCGCCGACATTGCAGCCGGCTGCCGGCAGCACACAGCTCCGCTTCTCGACCGACGAAGCCTGGCATATCGAGACCGCGGCCGGGGAAAATGCCGATCCCTGGTTCGAGATCGACCCCATGCAGGGAGGGCCGGGCGAGGATATATCCGTCTCGGTGCGCGTGAATGAGAATACCGCATACCTCGGACGCAGCTTTACGTTAACGATTCGAACGGCCTCTCTGGAAAAGTCCGTAGAGATAACCCAGCTCAAGCGCAACGCCATCATAGCCGGCGAGAACCGCTACGAACTCTCGGCGGAGGAGCAAACCCTAACGGTGGAGATTCTGTCCAATGTCGAATACGAAGTGGAGATCACGGAGGGAAGAGAGTGGCTCGCCGCAGACGACGCCACACGCTCGGAGCCGGGGTTGTCGACCTCGGAGCACCGCTTCACGGTCGGGGCCAACAGCGAGCTGCTGGAGCGCTCGGCAACCGTCGTATTCAAGGATCTCGCGAGCGACTTGCAGGACGAGGTGACGGTCGTGCAGGCCGCGATGGCCGACCCCGATCCCGAGCGAACGGCACTGAGGGCCATTTACCGCGAAGCAAACGGCGACGACTGGACGAACAGCGACAACTGGTGCACCGAAAAGCCCTTGGGAGAGTGGTACGGCGTAGCGACCGATGACGAGGGGCATGTCGTCGAGCTGAGGCTGCCGCAGAACAACCTCCGCGGCGCGATCGCACACGAGATAGCGAATCTCGGCCATCTGCGCATTCTCGATCTGAGCCGAAACGAGCTGGAGTGCGAACTGGTCTACGAGCTGCCGCAGGACGGAACCGTTCGTCCCGATTTCTGGGATTACTTCCGCTGCGATCTGGACGATCTGAAGCTGCTGGAAGAGATCGACCTGAGCCACAACAAACTCTATACGTCGACGAACGTCCCGCCGTCATTCCGAGAGATGAATGCCCTGCGGAGGGTCGACCTCTCATATAACCGGCTGGAATGCTGGATCAGTGCCGACACATGGAGGCCCATGTTCGAGAACGGCCGCACGGTGGATATGATTCTGAACGGCAACCGAATGTTCGAAAAGGTGCATGATTTCATCCAGAACCATCCGGAGTGGGACCGGCTGGCCATGCAGCTTGTCAGACAGTATGTCTATGACATCGGGTACGAGAGCGTACATGTTCCCGAATTTACCTTCACCGACATGAGGACCGGGGCGCAGCAGAGCATACGCGCCTTGTGCAGCCAAAACGAGCGCACGATGCTCCTCGCCTGGGACCCGACGGACGAGAAGTCGATCCGGTTCGCAGAGCGGTCGGTACGGCGCTATCACAAGCTCTACGGGGCGCAGGGCCTTGCCGTGGTGGCCATAACGCCCGAGGGCGATCGGTACAAGCAGGCGGCCGAACAGTATCTGGCAACGCACGAGGTGGAGTGGCCCGTAGTGGCGGACTACGCCGATGCCGAGGGGCGCAGAATCATTCTCCCTTCCGAACCCTATCCGAGCTATCTGTTCTTCGACCGCGAGGGAAAGCTGGTCGACGACGTATATACAGGAACATTCTGTTATGGTATGGCCGGAGAAGAACCGCTGCTGTACGACCTCACGGAGAGGGAATTCCAGTACGCCAACAATATGAATTCGATATGTTCCAAGATATTCGGCAAGTGCACCTACGAGAGCACGGACTACTCGATGGACAAGAAGACCGAGCTGTTGCAGCGGGCGACGCGAGGCAACGGGGTCGATCTCGTGCTGATCGGCGAATCTTTTACGGATGTCGATATCGAAACGGGATTTTATAAGGACGCCATGGTGTTCGCTATGGAGTCTTTCTTCTCCGTAGAACCGACAAAAACATACCGGGAATACTTCAATGTACATATGGTATATGCCGTTTCCAAACGCAGGCAGTTGACCCGGAACAGAACCGATAGCGCGCTGTGGACCATTGAAGACTCCGCAAACGGAATTGACGGTAGCCTGGGCACCGTGGATAACTATGCAGCAGCGACCGGAACGGTATATCCGAATCGCATTACTTGTGTGGTGGTTAATGCTCACAATGCAGCGCTCACGTATATAAATGTTGATTTAGCTCGAGCAATTGCATATTCAGGATTTTCATATAATAATAGATGGATGTTGCGTAGATGGATTACCCATGAAGCAATCGGACATGCTCTCGGATGGCTCGGAGATGAATATTCGTCTTCTATTGAACATCCCAACCCCGGTGAGATTCCACAAAATGAAAAAAGCAGGTTATTATCGTATCAACATAGCGGATTAGATCTTAATCTTTCGCTGACGAATGATCCCAAAACTGTGCCTTGGGCACATCTGATCGGTCATCCCAGATACCCGGAAGTCGGCCTTTATGAAGGCGGCTATATATATCAAAGGGGAGTATGGAGGTCAGAGGCCGCCGGAATCATGTATGATTCATCTATAGGGTACTTCAACACTTTCTGCCGAGAGTTGATTGTCAGACGTATCTTTATGTTAGCAGGAGAAGAGTATACGTTCGAGAAGTTCTTGGAGAAGGACATATTGCCTGAACGAACATCATATACCCCCAAGCATACGCTTATGGACATGGAATACGTACATCGTCCACCGATTTTTTAGATGATATAAATTAAAATTATGAATACACATTTGTGTAGATATATCAATTACTCACCTAAACAACATCATTATGAAAAAACTATGGCTTTTAACCGTCGCCTTGTTTGCGCTATGCGCTTGCAGCAAGGACAACACGGACAGCGTGGAAAATCCGGTCCAAAGAACAAAACCGGTTCCGCATTTCTACGGGTGGATGACGCTCGACGATCCTGCACCCGACACACGCAGCGTCGCCAACAACTGGAAGGTATGGTCGAAGCCGATAGCCAAGAATGATCTGACCGTAAAGTTCCTGAACGGTAACGATCGTTACCAACAATATGTAAGAGAGGTAGCAGCCGAGTGGGAAAAGTATGCGGATGTTAAATTCAATTTTATAACCGACGATCAGCCTGCCATGATTCGTATAGGTTTCGACTATGTGCGCGGCATGCGGTCGAGTTGGGCACTGACCGGAACGGACCACATGCAGAAATACGGAAATCAGAACGAGGCGACCGTACATTTTGCAGAGTGGGCACGTACCTCGGAGGCTGTGAGACGAAGCGATGTGCTTCGGGCATTCGGACAGGTGCTCGGTCTCGAACTGGAGTTCCGCCATCCCGATTTCGAGCCTGAATGGATAACCGATGCCGACGGCAATATCGACGAACTGACGATTCGGGAGTACTGGGAGTCTGAACTCAACGAGCTCATCTCGTGGGAAGAGTTGCGGAAAGTCGTATTGGAGCCGCTTTCCAGTCAGGCATTCTCTATTTCGAAGACCGAAACATACGATCCGAAGTCCGTTATGGCTTGGCCGTTTCTCGAACGGATTATCCAGAATATAGCTATAGTAGAGTTCCCGGAGGATTACAATACCGAACTTTCCGAAATGGACAAGGCCTTTATCGGACAGCTGTATGGCAAACCCGAAGTTTCCGCGCCAGAAGAAACGTTTCCAATTAAGTTAATCTCATTCAACTCTATGAACAAGAATCTGAAATTTACGGTATCGACATCGAAAGATCTGGTTGTTTGTTGGAATTACAAGGAAGGAACGACGCCGGCTGAGGCCGAAACCTCTCATATCAAAATACCGGAAGGTGCGGAGATTCCCTATACGGTTACGGTCGAGCACTCTTATACGAACTTTCTCGTACACCATGTCGTCATCTGCGAGATGGTAAAAGAAATTCCCGAGGAGAGCTCTGCATTGGAACGATTCGATCTGGTAAGCGGTGCAGGAATGTCGAAACTGAATATTCAACCGCAAATACCGAACGTGAAATTGTCCTATGTGCGAGTGCAAGGCGGAAAAGGCTTCCTGACACAGCAGTTCAATTTTGAGAACAATCCCTATCTGAAAGAGTTGTATATGACTCAAATCGGAGATTCCAAGGTCAATATCGACAATTGCGAGAATCTGGAGGTGTTTTCGACGGCACCCTATTTATGCAAATTGCGTATAGAAAAAGCCGACAATCAAGATAATAAGAACCCGAGTGCCGTCGGTGCGCCGGACAGATTCCCCATATATGACTTGATTATCAATCGTCCAGATATACGGATTCCAGTCGAGGTGAAAGAACCTGATACGTGGGACCCGAGGCCGCCGTTCGATTCTCTCGCTATAAATAAGGGAGGCAATTGGAAATTGACGCCGGCCGACAAAAATGCAAAGCCCTGGCCCACAGACCCCTTGCAGCATCACTCGCTTACCGAAGGCGGGCTGACGATTTCGAATTGCCCGAAATTCAACTCGCTTTGTCTGGAAAATACCTGTATTACTACATTGGACTTTTCAAATTGGCCTCAATTGAGTTATCTGTATCTCTCTTCGTGCGTTAATAATATTGTCGACTGTGGATCAAATGCCGAAAGCGTAAACTTACGCAATGCGATAGCGACGCTGCCGACAAAGTTAAGTGAAACTCCCGGACAGGTCATCATACGAGGATTGTTTGCCTTCCCTGAAATTGCAGAACCTTACAGATATAAAATATCCGCATTAAATGTCAATGAAATCAGCCAATCGGCAACAGAAAAGAACTGGGCGATTTGCTGGGATCCGCAATTTGAATATTCTACAGAAAACTAAAAACCTCTACTATCAGCCGGAGATGAAGTTCTCCGGCTGATTTATTATCTTGTCCACATCAATTCAGCACCGGCAAAACTCCCCGCAACCCCAGCCCTCTACAAGGCCTATACAATAGCCGGACCCGACTGAAGCCGAGCCGGAAAACTGCACGTCCCTTAATCGCTGCCGCCGACCGCCTCGAGGACCGGATTGCGAGATTGCATATGCAACCTCTTGCGAAAACGGAGCGTCCGCAACCCTATAAATACGGTATGCAATCGCACGGCAGAAACCGAAGAGAGACTACCCGCAGGCGACAGCCTCTCTTCGGCCCCTCAGCAGGCTACCGGCGGAAACGGTTGGCGAGGTATTCGGAACGGACCTGCTCGGTGAAAAAATACCGCTCCTCTTCGCGCGTAGCCAGGCGGCAATAGCGATACGATGCGGGCAACAGCCTCCAGTAGCGGAAGAAGGCACAGTCCGTCGTCAGAATCTCCAGATGTACGCCATCTTCGTCATAGCGGTTGAACGTTCCCCACAGAGAGCTGTCGGCCGGGCAATGCGAATCGCTCTTGTGAAACAGATACACTTCGCCCTCGCAAAAGCGGCACTCTTCGATGGTCATCATTACTTCATTGTTCATACTTATGAAAGTTTTAGGTTAATTTCATTTATCGCCGGTCTCGATCCGGACCTCTTCTTTGGTAACCCGCAGACGGGTGCCGACATCGACATATCGTTTCGGCCAGGTAAACAGATCGATCACCTCGACCCCCAGGGCCGATGCTATCGCCGGCAAACTGCCGATCCGAAAATCTCTCTTGCCGTTCTCGAAATTACAAACAGCCGAAACATCTATGCCCAATTCATCGGCCAAAACCTGCTGAGGCAGTGAACGCGCCAATCGAATCTGCCGAACATTTTCTCTTAACTCACTCATATGCTTTTGTCATTGGTTTTACTCCCTCGCCGTAGCATTTCCGGACAAGTGCATGCAAAGATATGTAATCCGTCCGACAAATACAATTAAATATTATTAATTTTTTATCATAAACTAACTATATGTTAGATATATAGAATAATACTAAAAATAGATAATACAATATTTATATTATAATATTGTCAAAACAGTTGTAAAAATCGGCCCCAGATAGGGCCGAACAAAGGAAAAAAGGACCGAAATAGAGGAAAAGATAAAATATTACAATAAAAAATACCGGAGGATCATATATCCATCCGGTATCCGATCAAAGGTGCCCGATCGATCGTCGCCAGGCCGCCAAACCCGCTTCGGTATGGCGGCCGGCCGCCGCATCCAGCTCCCGAATCAACCGCGACCGATCCTCGGGCAGGCGCCCCGACTGCGGCACCGCATTCGAGATGGTGTTGGCCATCCAGGCTACCGGAATCTTCAATCGGGCGATCAGCGTCCGCTGCTCGTCGAGCCGCTCCAACTCGGGCATCTCCACAAACCGTCCGGACTGCACCTCGCCCCAAAGCGGCGAGTCCGAAAAAACCGTCAGCGAAACGACCGAGACGATCCGCGGATGGAGTCGATTGAAAAGTTCGGCCGTAGCCTGCGCGGCCCGCCGGCCGTTACCGGCCCCGGCGAGCCCCGTCATGTAGGTAAAGTAGTACTCGATACCCGCCGCATCCAGCCTGCGGCACTGCTCCTCGATCTCCCGAGCCGTCGTTCCCTTGTTCATGAAGGCCAGTGTAGGATCGTCGCCCGTCTCCGTTCCGATGCTGATGCCCGTGACGCCCCGCGCCCGCAGGTCCGACAGCTCCTCGTCCGTCTTCGTGCGAATGTCCGTAATCCGGGCGAACATCCCGACGGTCTGCACCTTCGGCAGGTGATCCCGGATCAGATCGAGCAGACGCACCATCCGTCCGTAACTGACTACGAAGGGATTGGCTCCCACCAGAAAGAGACGCCTCGCCCGAGGCTGATACTTCGCGATGATCCGCAGGTCGGATTCGATCTCCTCCCGCGGCGCCAGTCTGAAACGCAAACCGCCATACAGCGAACAGAATTTGCAGGCATGATGCGAACAGCCGACAGTCGCCTGCAACAACACGGAATAAGCCTCGTAAGGAGGTCGCCAAATGGTTCCCGTGAAATGAATTTTCTCCAGATCTTCCATAATTTTCTTAAATTTGTACGAACGAAGATAGGGAATCGGCCGCAGCGCGACAAGAACCTACATGAAGGTCAGCCACTTACATCCGGGTTAGTTTTATTCTCCGCCAACGGCATCGAAACGCGAAAAAAAATGAAAACAAACACCACGTCCGCCGGGTTGTCCCCCGCTTGCCGGCTGATCGAGCAGTTCGGCAGTCGATGGGCGCTGCTCGTCTTACTAACCCTGGAATCGAACGGTACCTTACGCTTCAGCGACCTCCGGCGCGCCATTCCAGGGAATGTCTCCGAACGGATGCTCGCCTCGACGTTGCACGAACTGGAGGCCCTCCGTCTGATCCACCGAACCCTCTACCCCGAGATTCCACCCCGTGTCGAATACCGGCTCGCTGACGAGTGCCGCACACTGCTTCCGATTCTTCATCGGCTGATCGAGTGGTCGCAGCAACACACGGAAACAATCCCTACAACAGACCATCCCGCCGAATAGATACAAGATCATATCGCAACAGGGGCCGAACGATACGTTCGGCCCCACACCTGCCAATTAGACAATTTCGAATAGATAAATTATTGCATCGAAAATCAGACTAAAAAAGACGTGAGAATGGAAATATACAATAACACTATGACGTATATGTAACTTTTTTCCGGCATCGGCACCCGATTTCAACGATTTTTACAACATCTCACGGGCGCACAGATTTTTGAGTTTTTGGTCTCGATTGCGAACTCGGGAAGCG
>ERZ777306.4080-NODE-4080-length-13922-cov-3.921108_pt1 | contig 13922 bp, 10 predicted proteins | sample MGYA00374966_ERZ777306 | MGnify/ENA primary metagenome ERZ777306 (study PRJEB29329, sample SAMN06343882) | mouse gut metagenome | isolation source: Mouse cecum | place: Austria: Vienna | collected 2014-11-15 ...
CTAACAACTGTTTGAGCTTTTGCGCCGTTCTGTTCTTGCCCTGATTGACTAAATCTGTCAGATAGCTTTGAACGTCCGAGCGGGTAATAGCGTTAATGCGCTTATCCCCGAAGGTGGGATTTATATGGCTGTCAATTAGAGCGGTATAGCTTTTGTGCGTGGTTTCTTTAACCGTAACGGTTTTGACTTTCAGCCATTCGATAATGAAATCGCGCAAAAGCGGTTTGCTCGTATCTTCTTTTTCAACGGGCGTGGCGTGAGTGATTTTATCGAGAAATCTCATTCTCAATGTTTTAAGGTCTGGGGCGTACACTCTTAAAGCATAGCCGTCCCTGCGGTAACAGCTTTCGTAAGAACCGTTATGATAACGGTAGGTAACGGCGTTGCCGCCATAGACAAGTAAAATTTGTTTAACCTTTTCGGGCATAGTATCAATCTCCTGTTTTGTAAATTTTAGGTAGTTTTTCTCGCCTTTCTTAACGTTGTCGGGCGGTTTGTTTTTGACAGCCTGCAAAGCCGCACTGTCTGACGCCATTTTCAAAACTATGGAAACCAGTTTATCGCTGTCGGGCGAATTTTGCTTTTGTATGAAGTCTAAAAGCGTGTTAAGCTCTTGTTGCTTCATAACAGTTACTCCTATATAGTTGATAACTGCATACTAACTAATAGGACGTACAGTAAAAAATAGGGTTCAGTTCAGATGAAACACCAAACGCCAACCCAAAACCACGGATTACCCAGTGTCGATATACAAACGCATATAACTCACCACCTTACCGAAAACCGTAATTTTTCCCTTTTTTGTTTTTCGGCAAAAGGGCATCGTTGCATAGGCTGGGCGTGGTCTTATGTTTTTAGGTCTTACTGTAAAGCGCAAAAGTAGCAACCGAATTGAATTGATTTAGTCTGTATGCTATACGGTAAAAAATCGACAAAATAAACAATCGAGCTGTTAAAAGCTCAGTATTCTAATACTCGGAAACTATGTAATAATGATTTTTTACCGCACACCTTTTGCACTTTACGAAGCCTATGCTACGATAAGCCCGCGAAAAACAAAAAATAATTATTGCGTTCAAATTCGGCTTTCAAAAGGACTGTTAAGATATAGCATTTTGCAAGATTGCCACAAAGAAAGAAACGAATAAAAAAGGTATATTAAACGTGAAAATATAATCATATAAAAAATTATAATTATAGAACAAACGATTTTTTTACAGTGAAATAAATATGAAACGCAGACCATAGATAGTCGCATTTATATAATAAAAAATCAATGAGATTAAGAAAAAACCCGAGCTTTTTTGATATGCTGCTCGGTTTTAAAATTTATATTTTAACGCAATTTCGGATATGTTTTCAATTATAATGTTTCATTAAATTTAATGATTGAAATCTAAATTTATATGATATACAATGATATATGTAAAAATGGTATATATTACCAATAAATTAAGGAGGGATTAATTATGGCAAAAATTAAAAAGTTTTTGTTGTGCGCATTAAGCTGTGTAACGATCTTTTGCATTGGACTGTGCTTAACCGGCTGCGACGACAAAAAGGATGAAAAGTGCGACGTAACGATAAGGATAAAAAACAATTTCGGTAAAACGTGGGTATTTACGCCCGATATAGAAGAGCTCACGTATGAGTTTGAATATACGGGGAAGGATATGGAGTTTTACGTGGACGCTTATAAGCTTACGGACGAGTCGGATTATACAGGTGATAAATGGATTAAACCCGATTTTTCCGGCCCTAATGTGTTCAAAGAATTTCCATATTTATATGGTGACGGGGAAAATTGGTTTTATGAAGTAGAAAAAATAAACGAACGTGGTTGGTATCATGTTAAATTCATAGCCAATTCTACGTCTACAATATGGAATTTCAGATCCATTGGCTTAATAGTAAGGGTTATATAAAAAAGATTTAAGGAGAAATGAGAAATGAAACGAATAAAAAAATTTATTGCCCCTGTTTTGTGTGCAGTTATAATACTTTGCGGTTTTATAGTTTTAACGGGTTTAAAAACGGTAAAAGTAGCTAATGCGGAAACTAACAGACAATTAACTGTTGAGGATTATACTAATAGTGATAACCTTCTAAAAAGTGATGGAACGCCGTCAGTCAAAACCATTGACGAATTTGCAGCAGAAGTGAAAGCTGCTGATTATGATACAGAGATTCCGGAGCTGTCGCAAGTAATTCCCGTAGAGTATTTAGATAAAGATATTGAAGGGACTTTTGCTTATAACGGGCTTGAATACGGTTTTTATATGGTAAAATATGATCTCTTTTTTGACTTTATTTTAATTGATTTTGATTACGTTTCTAAAAAAGATACTGACCTTGAATATAAAATAAGAATAGAACCTATTTTACAAGAGAGTTTTTATTGTCAGGAAAATTCCGACGGCACTTACAAGTGGGTGAAATACGGTGTTATTGAAAAGTATTTTGTATCTAATCCGCGATTTGTGTCTGTATTACTGAATGAAAACAGCTTGAACTACGGGGATGACGAATATGATAAATTACAAGATGACGGCTTGATAATTACGCAATCAAGAACTAATTACGGTAAAGTTTGTTATGCTACGGAGAAAGATTTGACAAATACAATCGGTCAGTTTTTAGGCAATAAACTTGTTGATTTTGCTTTTGATAAATTTTGTGATTTAGTGGATAAGGCAACATATGGTGTGGGCGGTAAAATTCTCGGCATAATGAAAGATTTTAAAGAATTGGGCGATGATATTTATGAAGCCGGAAAAGAGACTGTCGTTGTGGCAGATAATGAAAATAATATATTTACCGAAATGTCAAAAAGCGCCCAACGTGAAAATTCAAGGATACCGGGATATTCAAGAATTGTGGGATTTACGCCGCAGGAAGAAATTGTGTTGTCCGACGCGGATAATTCTTATGCAGAATTTATTGTCGTTTTAAACAATGCTGATTCCAGAAGCCGGCTTCTTCAGTTTTGTGATTTTGATTTAGTCAAAAGAAAGACAGCTTATAGTTCTATGGAAAAAGTAGTTGAAAATCTAACTTTTTCAAAAGAGCGTGTTTTATTTAACAATAAATCAATAACTCCGCTTAATGAAAATTGCTTGTCGCAACAGAATTCGGCATATTTATTGCCTAACGGAAATCAAAAATTTACATATAATTGTAACGATACTACCACATATCAAATTAAGGCAGAACATAAACTTTCGGATATCAGTATTTATAATGGAAATACTCGTGTATCGGCAACAAAAGTTAATGATAAATTGGTTGAATTTTCATTGGAAGCAGGGAACAAATATACGTTTGAATTTTCTCAAAATGTCGCTGCTAATTATAATTTTACTTTTTGTAAAAAGCCGCAGGACATAACTGCGTTAGGGCAACAGCCCGTGAGAGAGTTAAATGCCGGTGAAAGCGCTTGGTTTAAATATACAACAGATAAAGATAAATATTTGAATATTGGAATTGATAATAGTAAATATTTCGTTGCTTGTTATAGAAGCGATGACGGCGAAATTATCGATTTAATTGAAAGCGGCAATCAAAAAGAATTTTTTGCGAGTAACGGTCAAGTTTACTATATTCAAGTGACAAATTCAACGTCGTCAAATCTATCGGGCAATATGCTGACATTTGATAATGTGGAAACATTACCTTTAAATACTGCTAAAACAGGCATAGTCATCAATAATCAAAAAACCTATCTTTTGAATATACCGTTTGAAAGTAGATATAGAATAGAAATCAGTAATAATATAACAGCGTTAATTAATGGTACCTTTATATCCACGAAAGATTGTATTATATCTGCCGGGGATAATTATTTAACGCTTATCGGTAACACGGTTAGCGGTCAATGTTTTGTAGGATTTAATTCTCAAGATATTGAAGTTCACGGCGGGCAAAGTCGTAACTATGTCGGCAATGCGAAGAATATCGTTTTAAAATTTACGCCTAAACAAACTTTAAATTACGAGTTAACTTTGTCGTCGCAGGCAAAATTAGAAGCTATTTTTTTCGACGGAAATTTTATAGATGTTAATAATAAAAGTTTTATGGCAGATAAAACATATTATTTATTGATAGTTGCATCAAATGGTAACTTGTTGCCTTCAAATGTTTCTGTGGGAATTAGCCCTGTATTAAATACCACTCTTACAGTCGGCGCTAATGGAGTAAAAGAAAGTATCAGCGGTAACGGCGTAAATATCATTGAAGTTAAAATTAATGAAAATAATTTGTATGAATTTACAGGATTGGATTGTCAATTATATGATTCCCTATTACAAGAAATGAGTAAAGACTCGGTTTTGTTAGCCGGTACATATTATCTTAAAACTACATTGATTGCAAATAAAACATATAATTTGCAAATAAAAATGACGGGTACTCCTATGCAAATCGGAGAAACTATTGCCGTTAATAATTCAAGGGTATTTAAGTATAAATTAAATCCCGGAACGAAATACGAAATCAGGATAGGAGCAAGTGCAGACCACACATTCTCTACGGAAATTACGTTATTGGATTCTAAAGGCGGTTTCTGTGCTATAACGAAATCCGGTGAGTATTATACTTTTACTGCAACCGATTCCGAAATTTTTGTAAAATTGGCAATGACTAACGTCAACGGACAAGCTGGAATATTTTTCTTGAATCAGGCGGGGTTCAGCAACAGTTCGTCAATTCAAAAGATTATACCGGAAGAAATCATACCTTTGACTGTGGCGAATGGAGAGTTGATAAAAATTCCTGCTGGTAATTATAATCTTTTCGTTAGAAAAAATATTGGAACATCAGTAAAATTATATGAGATCGCAAGTACACAAACAACCGAAAAAGACGGTGAATTAATAAATGCAACAACTTTGCAGCAATCAACTGCGCTTAATTATCGTTTATCTTCAACTACCGATAAAATTTATATGGTTGTATTTGATAGTAGTGAAATAGATTGTCTTCTTTCCTATGCGGAAGAAAACGCTTATCGAGTAGAGGTGTTAAATGTATCAGCGGATAATTATAATTTGTGTACAAATGTAAATTATCGGTTTGTATTGTATAGATATAATAATGGCGTTAAAACACTTATTTCTAATATTGATAACAGCGATATAAAAGTATATAACGACAGATCGATTGTAAACGGTACGGACGGAAATTATATTTTTAAAAATGAATGCGCAATTAGCGTTATTGTATCTTTTTGGGGTATAGATGCGTATGCTTCCTATAGTGTAATATCGCCAACGGTTAATGCAAATTATGAAGTATCTGTTACGGATTTCTGTTTTAATGCAAACGGTATTAACGTATTAAATAACGTGGATTATAGATTTAAGAGTTTAAATTTAAACTTAAAAGGAAACGGTACAACGATATTAAATGAAACATATTATTCTTCAAGTATTAGACAAGACATATCTGATTATGCTTGGTATCAAAATTTATCAATGTCTGTCGAGTATGTTTATACTTTCGGACAAGAAAATATTAAAATAAGCAATACGTTTAATTATCAAATCCCTTATTACCTTATAACAAATAATGTATCGCTTTCAGGTTGTGAAATTGCTCTTATTGACGCGAGTCAGGTGCCGAACAGTTCGTATACCGTTAATAAAACTATAACTATTCCCAGTTCAATTAAACAAGTATATTTCTTGGGAGTTACTAATAAAAAAGTAGTAGATTTAGATATAGTTGTTGAATATCGTTTAACTTATTTGACGATAAATATGAAAGATTTTAATTATACGTTCAAAAGTAATGGATTATATTTAAAAGATACAGAGACTGTTAATTTAAATGTTTTAGGAGAATGTTCAATATGTCCTAAATCAGATTATGCCATTAGTAATTGCGGTATTTACGGCAATAATTTAAATATTAACGGTAGCGGTAAATTAAGCGTTAAGGCGGGTAAATGTGCAGACGTTGATAATGCGGCGCTTTTTAAAGGTTATGCCGGCATATATGTAAAAAATTTGACAATAAGTGTTAACGAACTTACTGTTAAAGGTGGACATGGTGGAAACTCGTTGAATGCCGAAGGAACAATGACTAATAAAAACGGAAAGTCTGGAAAGAATGGCGGCGATGGTGGTTATGCCATAGACACGACAAAAACATTGACCGTAACCAACTCTTGTAAAGTATTAACGCTTGAAGGTGGATGCGGCGGTAACGGCGGGCGCGGTGCCAAAGGCTTAGATGGAACAGCAAATTTTGAAGTCGGCGGCGATGGCGGTAACGGCGGCGATGGCGGTAGCGGCGGTGATTACTATCATGCAAATAGTAGCATAATATTTAAATTTTCTCAATCAACCAAGAAAAACTTGAAAATCGGACTTCGCGGTAACGGCGGATGGGGTGGCACTGGCGGTAACGGCGGACGCGGCGGCAACGGCGGCAACGGCGGCCGTGGCGGTAGTGGTGAATTAGGTGCATGGGGCGGTAACGGCGGTAACGGCGGTCCAGGTGTCGATGCTTCAAGCGGAACTCCAAGTAATGGCGGTAACGGCGGTAACGGCGGTTACGGCGGTATCAGTTATGGGGCAGGCATTTATGAAAGACCTGGTGACGGCGGTCACGGTGGTCGCGGCGGTAAACCCAGTTCATCCGGAGCAGGACTTAACGGTGGACACGGCGGTTATGGTTATAATGGCGGCCGTGGCGGTGACGGTAGCGATTCCACTAAAAGCACGGGCGGACGCGGTGGCAACAGCGGTGATGCTTATGGTGGTAGTTTGTTGCTTTTTGGATTTGGTGGAAAAGGTAAAAATAATGTTTATGCTCCAAATGGAAATTCCGGAACTCGTTATTCAAATTATGATAATTATCCTCGCGACTAATCTATTTAAAAATAAACTTTACTAAACTAATAATGAACTGATTAACTCTCACTCTTGATAAATTTGTGAGAGTTATCTTATAGTATAAAGTTTATGAAGAAAAATGAAAATATTACTCTGCAAACTCAAAGTTTATCAGGGGCGATTTTATTTTGAAATTAAATTTTAGAAAGGAATAATAATTATGGACGAAAAAAAGAATAACATTAAGTCAATGTATTACGGGTGCTGCCCTATCTGCAAAGCGGTACTCGTACAGGCGCAGAACGGTCTGGACGGATATATCAAGTGTCCTAAATGTGATAACTACATACACGCCATTATCCGTAATAATACGGTGGTCGTGAAGCTGAAAACTTAAAACCTGCCATATTGCGACAAAGCCCGTCAGTAAATTTATGAATAAATATATTACAATGTGCATAAGCGGTTTTTTGCGTTAAGCATAGGTATTTTTCATAAGAAAATTTATCCCGCAGAAACACACATATCTGTTGATGAGCTGAAATCAGAATAGAAGATACGAGCCGAACAGAGCAATACAGCCCTTATGGGGAATTGCTTTTGTTCGGCTTTTTTATTGCCCTTTTCTCTGTCGGCGTGTTGCGTTCGGCGGGGTTAATGGCGGAAATCAGGATTTATGACGGAACGGCTTATATCGGCGTTGAAGTATCGGACGAGCTGGCGTTGGCTTACGCTGAAATGGAACGAAGCGAACGCCTTACCGAGCGCAAAGAAACGCGGCGGCATCAGTCGCTTGATAAGTCGTTGGAACACGGTTTCGATATTGCCGATTCAAGCGAAAACACGTTTGAGAAAATCGAGCTTTCCGAGCGGATTCGGCAGCTATATAAAGCTATCGCAAAGTTGCCGCCGGAACAACGCAAGCTGTTAAATGAAGTCTATTTCGAGTACATAACGCAGACGGAAATAGCACGTCGTGAAGGCGTTACCAAATGTGCAGTCAATAAGCGGCTTTCAAGAATTTTGGCAAGATTAAAAAAACTTTTGCAATAGCCCGTCAACTTCTTCTTTTCTCGTGGCTTTTAAGTGAAGGGCCTACCGCTCTATCTTAAAACAAGGAGTAAACAGAAAGATGACGTTAAAAGAAATTCGGGAAGATTTACAAGAGATACGCTATTACTTTACGCACAAAGCCACGTTTGACGGTGCAGTAAAACTTATAGGCACAAATGCGGTTGTAGAAAAGGTCGAGCGTTACAATGAGATATTCAGGAACGCGCCCGCCCGTATGTACGACTTATATTTAGGACTGTACGTGAACGGCTACACGCAGGAAGCCTACGCTGCTGAAGCTGGGTATTGCCCGCAGCACATTCAGGAACTTAATAAACAGCTTGTGCTGTATTTACAAAAGGTTATGAATTAAATCGTTTCAAGCTCCGAGAAATCGGAGCTTTTTTTGTTGCTGTAAATCAGTAGTTTTCCGTAATTCGGGCGGGGATATCCGTGAACGAGCCGAGCTTGTTCCTGTGGTTTATTCGGTAGGTGTCGTCCTATAATCGGGGTGTAATCACGGGCGAACAGCTCCGATAAGTGCGGTTTTGCAAAGTAAAGGCGGCCGCCTACCGCATATCGCACGAAACGGAAGTTTCCTTAAAGTCCACTACCGCTTGGTTGCAAAATACAACTTAATATCGGACAAGCAGACTTGCGAAAAACGTAGACGTGCTGTCTAAAACTTAATTCAATGTCAAGGAGAATTATTATGGCAAAGAACAATGAACAGTCGGCTCAGCAGCCGGCAACGTCAAACCGTTACTCTGAACGCAGATGGATGAAACCTTCCAAACGTGCAAAGGGCTATGCCGAAGAACGCAAAATGAAAGTTCATAAATTCGGCAAAAAAGAGGGCGAAGAACTTACGGAATACGATAAAGGTTTACGTTCGGGGTATTTGCTCTGTCAGTCCGACCATGCGGGAATTTACAAATTCAAGCAGGCAATATCAGAAGGCAAAACTCCCGAAGAAGCATTTAAGATTTCCAAAACCAAAGGCAAGCGCGGGGCTTGATAATACCGCGTAAAGGAGAACAGTAATTATGGCAAACAAGCAGGCTGACAAAATTTTCGTCGAGCGCGAAACTTACGACAAAGACGGCAATACCTACTTTTCGCACGTAGTAAAAGGTAAAATCCGCGGCAAGGACGTAAAAGCTACGCTCGTACCCCACGACGTAGGCGGTTACGCAATTCTGGATATCGTGTTCGGTGAAAAGCCAACGGCAGAACTCGTTTTGAAGCCTTACGAAATCAAGGACGAAAAGACGAAGAAAACGGTTAAGGGCAACACCTACGCCGTTCGCTCGGCGGACGAAGCTACGGGCGAAATCTACGAATGCCCCGTCAAGCCTTTCCGCAACTCGGACAAAACCATACTCGCTATGCTTATCGGCTAATGCCGTAAGCTGAATACCAACGAACTGCGGCTTGCAAATCTTACTGTAAGCCGCAAAACTTTTTTATGGAGATTTTATGACAAAAAACAAAATTAAAACAATCGTAATGGTCGTTGCTATTCTGCTTTGCTTGGCTCTTGCCGGCGGCTGGATAGCACAGACCGTTGTCAACAAACAAAAGGAAAAAGAACCAGTAATCGAAACGGCAAGTAACTTTACCGTTACGCCCCAAAGCAATGAACTTGTGCGCCTTACAGCCGCGCCGTTGTCTGCAAGCGGAGATGCGGCACAATCGGAAGAAGGTTTTACAATCACGGCTACGGCAACGGATGAGAACGGCGACAAAATACCCGAACAGCAGGTCTTTAATTGGTCTATGGCTTGGTCTGGTGCGGGTACAGGTAACGTAACGGACTACGTTACAATGACGGAGAACGGAGCGAGTGCAACGTTTAAGTGCAAGCAGGCGTTTTCAACGCAGATAGTCGTAACCTGCGAGTCGGCTCTGGAAAGTTCTGTAACGGCTACTGCTACATTGGATTTTTACAAGCGTTTAGAAGACGTAAAAATGAAATTGGCTGATGAGCCTGAAAGAAGTATAAAAAATACGCCTGTAATAACGACTGAATTTCCATCGAATTATAGTAACGGTGTAACAAACGCTGATTGGATAACGCGAAACTTAAATTGGGGCAAGACCATTGTTTGGGGCGTTGGAAGTAAAGCAAATTCTATAAATGCAATTGAGTTTGAATTTATACCGAGCGAGCAACTGAAAAATGTCTACCGCGGCGGTTACGGAAGTATTCAGGAGTTCGACGCAGTAACCGCGGCTGACGTATCTATGCAGAGAATAGACTCCTATGCTTACTTTTGCGCTTCGGCAGTATCGGGCGCGACAATAGGTTCGCTTACGGGTCAAAGCACGCTGTACTATTTACTTAAAGCGTACAGGGAAACGGACAATCAATATACGGTAAACGTAAAGGTTTTTCCGAAGTACGGCGACGCGCAGACTTTTACTTATACGCTGAATATCGAAGTTGCGGCAACGACGGTTAATAACGTCAATTTAAATAATTCTTCGCACGTATTTTAAGGGGGTGTAAATTATGAATAACGAATTACAACAACATAAAACAAGCGATACGGTCAAGTGGGTTTTAACTCTGCTTGCGTTCGTACTCGTCGGGGTAATGCTCGCGGGGATAATCTGCGGCTGGTTCGATAAAAAGGACAAGCCTGCCGAAGAAACGGAAACAACAGACGGGTTGATAATTGCACCAAACAATCCCGAGTCAAACGATATCAGACTTGTAAGCAAAAGAATATCAGCTGCAAGCTACGAAGAATACGGCATATCCCCGCAAGCGGACAGTGCCTATACGTTAACGGCGACGATAGCACCGTCTAACGCAAGCAATAATGCCGTGAATTGGACTGTATCTTGGGTCAATCCGTCAAGTACTTGGGCGAATGGTAAAACCGTAACGGATTACTTAACGGTAAACCCTTCTTCGGACGGCGCGTTGACGGCTAATGCCGTTTGTAAAAAATCGTTCGGCGAACAGATAAAGATAACAGTATCGAGTAGGGAAAATTCAGCTATAAGCGCAGAATGTATCTGCGATTACAGTAGAAAAATAACGGGCTTTACCTTTAACGCCGGTGCGGATAAAATGATTTTAATTAACACTTTGGATTCCTTTACCTGTAACGAAAGCTTCGGCGTACCAAACAGTTCGGGCTTAGTAAACAGTTCCTGCAAGTTTACGTACTCGGATTATACTGTAAACGATTTTTCAAGTACGGGTATCGTAATAACGACTACGATAAATCCTACGTTCAAAAGCTATTTAACGGCTGCGGGGTTGACGCCCAAACAGGACACTAAAAGCTATTCGGGAGTATGGGGCGGTTCGTCGTTTTTCTATTGCTACATAAGTACTCCGGGCGGTATGCAGGAAAGTTCCTTCTGCGGTTTTACGCCCGAACAGGCAAATCAAGCTGTTGAAATAGCCAAATCACATACGGATACGGCGGTCTATACCTTGACTATATCTAAAACCGGCACACATTCTTCTTATGAGTATTCCGTTCCCATTTATTTTTCGACAAGCTCGCTTACTTCAGTCGTAACGGGAGTATCGCTCGATAGTTCGAGTTTAATGTACTGAAAGGAGCGTGCCTATGGGAAAAACGATAGCAAAGATAATAGGCTACGTGCTGGTACTACTGTTAATAGCGGGCGCGATAGGTCTGGCGTATAAGTTTACCAACGGCTTCAACGAAGATTTCAAGACCTTCTATATAGAGTACGGCGGTAAACAGATATTGACGGCGGAAAGCAAGCTCGCGCTCAAAAAGGGCGAAACGCACCGCTTCGACGTAAAATACACTTTTGATAAATCTGACTCCGAGCCGAAAGAGTACGGCGTAAAAATCCTGCCGAATATAACCCGCGACTTTGATTTCACGGCAGACGGCGAGAAGTATTTGTTTTCCAAAGTCGGCGAGCTTACGGGCGCGTACGAAATAAGGAAAGACAAGACGTATTTCGAGCTTACCCTGCCGAAAGACTTAACGCTTGAAAGCGTGTTAAGCAAGGCTTACAGCAAGACGGTAACCGTTCCGCCCGACGCGGAAATGAATAATCCGTGCCCGTATAAACTCGTAATATCTTCGTATAACGAAAAAGTCGTTTATAACATTTTGTTTGATGTCAGTACCGACGTTATCGATATAACGCTCGACCCAAGCGAGATAGTTTTCGGCGGTAACGAAGGTCAGGACAAGCCGGAAACTCCGTCGGACGACAAAATAACGTATGCAATAGACTATGACTCTTTGGGTTGGGCGTCAACAGCTGCTTTAAATCTCAACTGCCCCGGTAAAGCCGTCGCAGGCGAAGAAGTTACGTTTACCGCAACTTTAAAACCCGAATTTGCAAACGAATACAAAATATCGGGTATTAACGTAAACCTGAGTTCGGGTGAAGCGTATATCGAAGATTTGCAGGTCAATAACGGCACTTATACTTTCACAATGCCAGATACGGCGACTATGGAAATAGAAAGGTATATTACGCTTATGTTCTATATCATTCCCGTAGATATGTGAGGTCGCGTATGAAAGCAATGACAAAACGGTTTTTATACGCTTTGCTTGCGCTCGTTTTGTGTATTGTAACGGTAATTTGCGGACGGGGTAACTACTTGTCCGCATCTGCCGACAGCACGGACAGCGTACAAGCGAATTACGAAAGCACTAACGTATTAAACAACCTGAAAGGCTCAACCATAGGCGGCAAGGAATTTGATTTGGCGGACTATCCGCATAACAGTAAAGGCAAGCCGCAGGTAATTTCTTTCGTTGAGTTCTGCTATTCTTACTACGCCGAAAAACAGTCTGATTACGGGCTTTACGTCTATGTTTACAATCCGCAGGACGTTGCGTTTGATATGTCAACTGTTCGCAATAAAATTCAGTTTACATACGGCTCTGTACCGAGCTACACAAAGTATACTTTGGAATTTATAAATTATTCAACCGAAGCGGGCTACGAAGGACGGTTCTGGAAGTTCAAAGTAAAGCTCACGGACGAACAGCGGACAAGCATATTACGGGAACTTGACGAAGCAAACCGTATTTACAAAATAAGCGGCATTGAACTATCTATCAAAAATACGGTAACGGAATACCCTTGCGGACAGACTTATACCTATAAAGGCTATGCGCTTGGATACGGTTCGGAGTTGGCACAATCAGACACGCTCTCTTGCAAGGTTGACGGGTTTGATAAATATTTGTCGTTAGACGTGCGTTCAACCTATTACCGTCCGAAAGGCAGCAACGGTTCGGCGCATAAACAGGATACATTACATTCCGTTTACTTTTCCGTACCTAATGCCATTATAGACGAGTACGGCGAAATGACCGCAGTCCACGCAACGTGGTTGAACGCTTACACCGCCCCTATATTTGTAACGGGGAATAAAGACTTTTACGATAATTTTGTAGGGCTTGTAGGCAAGGAAAATCCGTCCACCGATTACGGTTTTCATACTAATTCAAAAGGCACATATTTAGGCGGATTCTATTTCGTCAACTATTCACACGGCTACAATTTTTCGGGAACGCAGAACGAAATTTCAAAGCTCAACTATGTTTTCTATGCCGACAATGGCGACGCAGATAATTATACTCTGCCTGCCGAGCTTCTTATAGGCGACAGCAAGACCGGGAAGAAAGGTTGGTTTGAAACGTATACGGCAAAGTTCGGCGGTGAAAAAGTCATAGGCAAATACAGTAAAGCATTGTTCGAGAAATACGACGATAAGTTCACCGATATAACGATTACCGAAAAAGATACCTTTAAGCTGACGAGCGTTACAAGCTCACAAAATTTATGGCAGAAAATCTGGGGTACTTCCACGTCGTATACGAACACCTATAATATGCGTGCGATACAGAAAGTAACGTTAGACTATATAGATAACGCATTGAGTACGTCCACGTTTTGCGACGAGTACTATGTTGCCGAAACAGACTATGACGAACTCCACGACTATGTTAAAAAGGCGAAGGCAAAAAAAGAAACCGTATACTTGTTCAGATATAAGCAGTCCGA
>ERZ777306.4083-NODE-4083-length-13901-cov-11.085945_pt1 | contig 13901 bp, 11 predicted proteins | sample MGYA00374966_ERZ777306 | MGnify/ENA primary metagenome ERZ777306 (study PRJEB29329, sample SAMN06343882) | mouse gut metagenome | isolation source: Mouse cecum | place: Austria: Vienna | collected 2014-11-15 ...
TGTAGAGCTTCTGGAGATCACGGGAGGTCAGCTTCTTCAGCTTGATCTTTCCGATGCGGGGGATGGTGTAGGTTTCGATGATTAGGCGGTATCGGTCTGCTGTGGCCGGCCTGACGTTGGGCTTGGCGTAGAGTTCGTACCAGCTGCGGAGCCATGTAGCTACTGTATAGTCCTCACTGCGGGCTACGTCCAATCCTGCTGTCTCTTGCTGGGCCTGAGCCAGCTTTTCCTTGACCTCGGCCTGGGTCTTGCCGAGAACATTCTTGATGATCCGCTTGCCGGTTTCTGGATCATAGCCAGCAGTGTAGCGACCCTCCCAGCGGCCATCTTTCCGCTTGCGGATATTGCCCTCGCCGTTGGCTCTCTTTTTTGCCATGGGTCATCACCTCCTTGTAGCCACACACCATACCACACCTTGGCGGGAATAGCTACTACTTTTTTGTGCGTCTCTCGAGGGTGGTGTTTTTCCAGGTGTGTTGCATAGGCAGAGGAGAAAATCCGAACTGTTGCAGACAGCTTTCTCATTGGAGACGCTGGTGCATTTCATGGCAGTACTTCTTCTTTGTTTTCTGCGGATCAAATTCTGCGCATCCCCGCCTGGAACCGGCAGTATCGTGGTGGTTGTAAGAGCAGAGGAAAAACTGACCCCCGACTTGATCCCAGAGGGTGAAAAATGACCCCCGCGTTGATTTCTGCAAAATCTCTGAAAACCACCTACGACTGCCACCTTGCGAAAGGGCAAAACACTGTGGTTTTTTTCTGAATTTTCTGATACCGGCCACCTGCCACAGCAAAAAGTGAAAATCCCGACCACCTATGGAAAATCCCCGCCCCGCTCTGCGGGGCGGTGTTTCCCGCGCGGAGGGGCGCTTGCGACCCCCGCGCTTTATCCTGCACTTTTTTCGCCCCCCCGGTTCACCTGTCACTTTCGGTTGTGCTGAATTCACCGGATGGCGCACACCGGCCACACGCTTTTGCCACGGCGTTGTCTGCGATGAGGGCCGGCGTGTTACCTTCCGGACGCCCACGAGGCCACACAGCGGCGCACAGACCGTCACGCTGAGCCGCGATTATCACTGCGGAGTGCGAGTGTCTTCGTGACTCGCTGACGCTCAGCCGCCACATCCATCTGCGCCATCTGTTGGTCGTAGAACTGATCCAGCGCCAGTTGGATCGGACGGATGGTGTAGAGCAGATTGCCGTTGCGCTTCAGACCATCCCTGGTCGTAACCGTCGTGCTCTCTGTACTGATGAGTTGGCGCTCCTCCAACTCACACACATACTTGCGGACGGTGTTGGCGCTCATCCGCACTGCTTTGCCAATGGTCTTGTAGCTGGGCCAGCACTGATAGGTACTCCTGTTCTCACAGTAGAGCAGGTACGAGTAGACGGCAAGTGCACCGGGTGATAGGCCCAGCAGGAATATCTCGTTGGGTAGTTGGAAGTAGTTCTTGAGCGGATTACGCTTGGACCACGGCTTGTATTTCAATCCGCACCTACTTGGGTGTGCTGTGACACCCTACTTCACGAATTTCTCTTTGGGTACCACCATCCGACTGCCAATTATCAGTACCGGGAAATCTTGCTCGTGCATTAACTCGTAGCCGCTGGACGGTGAGACGCCCAGCACCTTTGCCACTGTTTCTGCGTTCAGAAACAACGGCAGTTCATCGTAGCTCTTGTAGGCGGATTCTTTCATGTTGTGCTTGGCCTCCTTTTTTCAGGACACGGTTTTCTTCTTTGCTTTTCTGGACTGACTTCCCTCACTCTTCTACCACAACCTCTGACGGATGAAACGGAACTTTCTTATAACCGAGTTTACAAAATATTTGCCAACTCAGAGTGTAGGCCCCTCATCCCTATACCACAACCTCCAGCGGCTGAAAGCTTTATTTTCAGAAAAATCAGAAAAAGTTTCCTGTAAAAAAATCACCCGCCAGAGCTGAGCCTGGCGGGTGATCGTATCGGAAGATTTGAAGGGTATATGATGGGCTCCAGTTCTTTGTCTTTACAACCGTATCTCGAGCGCAGAAAGTGCTGGACATGGCAGAGCGGGGAGAACTGTCGGACGGGGAAATGCAGAAGCGGTTTTGCGCGTTTTAACAAGATAGAATAGCGCCGATTTAGAAAAGGTCCAGGTCGTACTTCTCTACGTCCATCATCACGGAGCCGCCGGCCTCGAAGGTAATGGCGTCCGCCTCCTGCCGGGTGTAAATCACCGCGCTGGCCGCCTGCTCGCCGTCGTTGACGAAGACCTCCAGACTATAGCGGTCCAGAATCATTCGTAATTTGATTTCACCGTTCCGGGGCCGCACTAAAAAAGAACGGGTATGGACAATATCACGGGGCAGACCGCTGCGGATGCGGTCCAGCTTCAGCGTGCCTTGGTCCGGGCGGTAACGGATGACGGTCTCATGCTCCCCGTCCTTGGCCACCCGGACCCGGAACCAGCGGTAGAGCTCCGGACCGGTGGGACGGACGGTGACGGTCATGTCCAGCACCCGGCCCCGAATCCCCGGCAGGTTGATTTCGCCGCTGACAGGGATATTCCGATGGGCGACTCGCTGGCTCCGATATGCTTCCAGTTCCCGGACCGGATTTTGAATCAGCCGACTGTCTTTCAGGGACAGCTCCCGGGGCAGGGTCATCTGTCCGAACCAGCGGCAGTGACAGGGCTTGGCGTTGACCGTGTCCCAGTTCTGCATCCAGGCGATCATAATCCGCCGCCCATCCGGGGCCTCCAGCGTCTGGGGGGCGTAGAAGTCCAGGCCGTAGTCAATGGCCTGCGCACTCTGCCGAAAAAATCCTTTTTCAGGGTCGTATTCACCAATCAGGCAGAGGGTCCCGTTTCCGGCGTGGAACTCCAGACCTACGGGCTTCATGTCCTGGGGGCTGGTCATCAGCACCTGCTTCCCGTCCAGAGGAAAGAAATCCGGGCACTCCCACATCTTTCCATACTGGTTGTGACACTGGTCCAGCGTGCGGACAAACTCCCCTTTGAAGTCTTCAATGCCCCGGTAAAGGAGAATTGCACCGCTGCCGTCGGCGGTCCGGTTGCCAATGACGGCGTAGAAATCCCCGTCCTTGTCCCGCCAGACCTTGGGGTCCCGGAAATCGGTGGTGCTGCCGCCCTCGGGCAGATCCTTTCCATCCAGGACGGGGTTGCCTCCCCACTTCTCGTAGTTCACGCCATCCCCCACGGCCACGCACTGAGTCTGCACATCCTGGAGGAAACCGTCGGCATTGTGGCTCCGCTGAACGCCGGTGTACATCAGCAGCTGCCGTCCGTCGGGCAGCTCTACCGCGCCGCCGGAGAAGCACCCGGAAGAATCATACTCCTGGTCCGGGGCCAGGGCGGCGGGCAGGCGTTCCCAGCGGAGGAAATCCCGGGTTTTCAGATGCCCCCAGTGCATGGGGCCCCATTCGTTGGAATAGGGGTAATATTGGTAGAACAGGTGACATTCGCCCTTATAGAAGGAAAAGCCGTTGGGATCGTTCATCCAGCCGATGGTGGGAGTGGCATGGAACGCGGGACGCTCGCTGTCGGGAATATGGGGGCCGTATTGGGCCTCAAACGCCCGGGCTTTCTGCAATGTTTCGCTGATCATAACGGTTCCTCCGACTCCTGTTTGATAAAGTGCAGTGGCCCTGTGCCCCTGCACTGTTTTAGTTTCTGGCTTCTTTTTGGGGGGGGACAGCACTCCGGCTGTTTCAGGGTACAGGTTTTTGCAATGGACTTGCGAATCTCCGCCCGGAGAGGCAGGACTGAGGCGGGGAAGACGGATAGCCCGTCGATGCCGATGGTCAGGAAGGCCTCCTGCCGGAAGAGGCTACCGCCGGCCACGCCCTCGGCAGCTTCTTCCGGCAGGTCGGCGGGACTGGCGGGAATGCCGGGGAATCGGTGACAGCGCACTCAAGGCTTTTTGCGGGGATACTTCCTTTCTGTTAAAATTCAATTTCCATGCCGTCATAGGCCGCAAGAATATTTCGTTCGGCGCCCCACGCGGCCAATTGGTCGTGAGTCATCCCGCCATTGTGGCTGAAGTGGTTGATTACCTTGACCGTGTGTTCGTCCGCGCATCCCAGCTCCGTCAGCCTTTGAAACATAGCTTCATCGTTGGGCAGGCCCATGTGATAGCCCGGAATTGTCTTTTTGCCCATCGTGGCGTCCAGACTGATGAGGTCGTAGTGTTCAGCTGTGATAAGCGCCCATGCATCAGGACTCAGGTTGACGCCGGTATCATGGCCGTAAAAAACCGTTTTACCGTCCTTTTTGCAGATGTAAACCAGACATTCCTCACGCTTGTCATGGTCGGCGGGGACGGCGGCAATCTCCCAGCCATTTGCCTGGATGCGGTCGCCGCCGCGGATAACATGGAAATTCACCACACCGTCAATGGGGTGGGGCTTGAAGCGGTCAATAAGAATATGCGCGTCAAAAGTGTCCTTGACCGCCTGACTGCCGTAGATCTCCAGAGTACCTGCCGCCCCATGGCCGAAGTGCTCATGGCGGTGAATTAAATCGGTGGGAAACCAGTGATCCATATGGCTGTGGGTCACCAGCAGAGTGTGGATTTTAGCCAGCTCCAAACCGTATTGCAGAGCGTGGCAGTAGGTGTCCGGAGGAAAATCAATCAGCAGTTCACCGTCCAGAATGGCCTGGGTGCGGGTGCGCAGGTTTTTGCCGCCCTGTATCCGTGCATGGGTGCAGATGGGGCAGGAGCAGAAGAGGGCGGGCCAGCCCTCGGCTGCGGCAGTACCCAAGTAGCGTATTTTCATTGAGATGCCTCCTTTTCGGGATGTTCCGTATCTCTCAGCAGCCATGCAAATCCATTGGGCCACAGCTCAATCCGGCGGATATCGTCATAGCGCGTGCCATACATCAGTTCCGTGTAGCGCCCCGGCCGGTCTGCGCCGGCCCGGACAAACTGATTGCTGAAGTTGAACAGGCAGATCAGCTCCCGGTCTCCCATCCGGCGGCACAGGGCCAGCACCCGGGAATCTCCGCTGTCCTCCACCCACACGTCCGCCTGCGCGTCAAAGCAGGGTTCCGACCCGCGGATAGACTCCAGCCGCCGCAGGCCCTGGAAGAGTCTGCCCTGGTAGGTATCCGGGTCCTTCCGCCCATCCGCCAGGTCCCACTGGAAGGCCCCCCGGTGGATATACCGGCTGTCGTCCCGCTTGTCCGGATCGTCGTGATAGGTATAGTCGTTGAACCGGCCCACCTCGTCCCCGCTGTAGATAACCGGGATGCCGCTCTGGGACAGCATCCAGGCGTGGAGGGTCAGGTCACAGGCAACGGCCCGTTCCCGCTTGAAGGGGTCCCCCTCGTATTCCGCCGTTTCCAGTCCGCAGAGGGAGGCGGTGGTGCCGCAGAGCCTGGCGTCGCCCAGACGGGGGTCGTCGTTATACAGCTCTCCTCTCGCGTCGCTGCCGGGGAATTTCCCGGTAAACCAGTCGTTCAGATAGCGCTTGTGGGCTACCTCGTTGGCGCCGGAGTTCTGCGCCAGCCAGGGATAGTCCAGTCCCCAGCCGATATCATCGTGACAGCGCAGGTAGTTGAGGAACAGAAAGTCCCTGGGCAGGGCACAGACCGCCTCCATCTGCCGCTGCAGCAGGGAGACGTCCCTGGTGGCCAGGGTGTGCCAGGTGGTGGCCATGGTGGTGACGTTGTAGAGCATGTGACACTCCGGCTTTTCCGGTGTGCCGAAGTAGGGGGCCACCTTGGCCGGCTCCATCACCACCTCCCCCAGCAGCAGCACGCCGGGGCAGACAATCTCGCAGACCATCCGCAGCATCCGGGCCAGGGTGTGGACCTGGGGGAGGTTCCGGCAGTCGGTGCCCAGCTCCTTCCAGATGTATGGAATGGCGTCCAGGCGGATGACGTCGATGCCCCGGTTGGCCAGGAAGAGCAGGTTTTCCGTCATGTCGTTGAACACCGTGGGGTTGGCATAGTTCAAATCCCACTGATAGGGATAGAAATTGGTCATGACAATCTGCCCGTCCTCCAGCTGTGTAAAGCTGCCGGGGGCGGTGGTGGGAAACACCTGGGGGACGCTCTTCTCAAACTCCCGGGGGACGTCCCAGCTGTCATAGAAGAAATACCGCTCCCGGTAACCCGGCTCTCCGGCCCGGGCCTTTTGGGCCCATTCATGGTCCTCGCTGGTGTGGTTCATTACAAAATCCAGACACAGGCTGATTCCCCGCCTCCGGCAGGCGTCGGCCAGCATTTCCAGGTCCTCCATGGCGCCCAGGTCGGGACGGACGGCCCGGAAGTCGCTGACGGCATAGCCTCCGTCGCTGCGTCCCCTGGGGGTATCCAGCAGGGGCATGAGATGGAGATAGTTCACGCCGCACTCCTGAAGATACCCCAGCTTTTCTTTGACGCCCCTCAGGTTCCCCGCGAAGGCGTCCACGTAGAGCATCATGCCCAGCAGGTCCGGCCGGCGGTACCAGTCCGGGTCCGCCTCCCGCTTCGCGTCCTGGTTCCGGAGGGCCTGTTTCCGGTCCTTCCAGCAGCGCTCCAGCATCCCCGTAAAATAGCTGAAAGCGCCCTCGTCCCGATACAGCTCCAGATACAGCCATTTCAGCTCGTCATAGTGCCGCGCCAGACGGCGAGTAAATTCTGTTTTGGCGTATTTCATAACAAATATGCGCCTCCTATTTGTCACTCAACTCATCCAGTAAGGGCATGGCGGGGATTGCACCGCTGCGGGCGCAGGTGAGGGCGGCAGCCCGGTTGGCGAAGTCCAGAATGTCCCTCAGCTCAGCCCCGGTCAGGCCCTCCAGAGGCCTCTCCCCCCGGCGGCTCAGTCGGCTGAGGACCGCGCCCAGGAAGGTGTCCCCCGCACCGTTGGTGTCGGTAACCTTCACGCTGACGCCCGGGACAGTGAAGCACTCCCCCTGCCAGCGGCAGAAGCTGCCCGCGCCGCCCAGGGTGACAAGCACCAGGGAGATGCCCTGCTCCGCCAGCAGGCGGCTGCCCTCCTCCAGATCGGAGGAACCGGTGAGGAGGGGCAGTTCCTCCTCCGACAGCTTAATGACATCTACCAGGGGCAGGGGAACCCGCATCCACTCCGCCGCCTCGGCCTCACTGCGCCACAGGGCGGGGCGGTAATTGGGGTCGTAGCTCACCAGCACCCCTGCCAGATGGGCGGCCCGGGCGGCAAAGATGGTTCCGCCGCGGGCGATCCCCCGGGTCAGGCTGACCGATCCGAAGTGGAGAAATTTGCTCCGGCAAACGGCAGACTCGTTGATTTCGTCGGGGGAAAGCTCACAGTCCGCTCCCCGGACAAAGCTGAAACTGCGCTCCCCGGTGCTGTCCACCGAGACGATAGCCATGGTGGTGGGCTGGTCTCCAGTGTGCATCCCGGAGCAGTCCACAAAGTCGTCTTCCAGTACCCTGCGCAGATAGGCGCCGAACGGGTCTCTGCCTGTCTTGCCGATGAATGCCGTGGAGGCCCCCAGGCGGGAGGCCGCTACAGCCACATTGGCCGGCGCCCCGCCGGGGTTGGCTGCGAACAGGGGGACTCCCGCTTCGCTGAGACCGGTCTGGGTCATGTCAATCAGAATTTCTCCAACAGCAGTGATGTCCTTCATATAAAAGCGCCTCCCTGGAAAATTTTTGCGGATTTGCTGCTATGGTCACCGCAGTTGAAAAGAAGCATCCGCTTCTTTTCAACAAGCGCGGCGATCATTCGCCGCGCAGGCCGCAAAACGGCCTTGCGGTGGACTTCATAGCCGGCACAGGGGTTTGGTCTTACCCGTCAGCGGCTCTGCCGCTGTTTGAAAACCGGTATCTGCCGGTGTTCAGCTGTGCCGACTATATCATATCAGACCTGAATGACCTTGTCCAGCACATTGCAGGCTCCGGTTTGAATGGTGAGATTCTCGTAATCATCGGAGTTGGTTACCAGAATCACTACCACGTCGGGGTGTCCGGCGGCGGCGATTTTCTCCCGGTCAAAGGCAATCAGTTTGTCTCCGGCCTTTACCTGCTGGCCCTCCTGAACGAAGCATTCAAAGCCATCACCGTTCATGGCGACGGTGTCTATACCCACGTGGATAAGCAGCTCCATGCCGTCGGGGGAGGAGATGCCCACTGCGTGCCTGGTGTCGGTGACAGAGGAGATTTCTCCATCGAAGGGGGCAACCACAACCCCGTTTTCGGGCCGGATTCCCACGCCCTGGCCCAGAACGCCCGCAGCAAAGGTTTCGTCGGGAATTTCCTCGGAGGGGATGACCGTACCGGACACGGGGGCGTACACGGCGCCGGGCCGGCACTGAATCGCGGGGACGGCGGGTTGGGGCTGAGCAGTTTTTTTCTCCGCAGGGGCGGCGTCCTTGTAGCCGAACATCCAGGTGAGGGCGAAGGACACGCCGATGGCGATGGCGGCCATGATGATGTAATTGATGGGGTCATTGAGACAGAGCAGCAGGCCGAACAGACCGGTCACGCCAGTGCCGCTGGCCCCCAGGCCTGCCAGGGAGGCGTACATAGCGCCTGCCGCCCCGCCAATGGCACCGCAAATAAAGGGCTTGAAGTGGCGCAGATTGACGCCGAAGATGGCGGGCTCAGTGATGCCCATGAAGCAGGAGAAGGCAGAGGGCAGAGCTACGGACTTGGTCTTGCCGTTTTTAGTCTTGAGGGCCACCGCCAGGGTGGCTGCTCCCTGGGCCATATTGGCGGCGGAGGCCAGGGGGAGCCAGTAGGTTACGCCGTACATGGACAGCTGGCCCATGTCGATGACCGTGTACATATGGTGGATGCCAGCCACCACGGTGGTGGAGTACAGGCCACCCATCATGAGACTGCCCAGACCCAGGGGCAGAGTGAGCAGGGTCTGAATACCGCCGATGACGCTGTTTTCGATGGTGACAAAGATGGGACCGATGATGGAGTAAGTCAGATAGCCGGTGACGAACACGCTGACCAGGGGGGTGACAAACAGGTCAAACATAGCCGGGACGATTTTGTGCAGTCTCTTTTCGATAAAGCACATCACCCATACGGCGATAATAACCGGAATCACATGGCCCTGATAGCCCACCAGGTCCACCTCATACAGTCCAAACCACACGCTCTGGGTCCGAAGCACGCCTTCTGTAGCTACCGTCCAGGCATTTTGCAGGTCGGGATGAATCATCAGCATACCGATGACCGCACCTAAGTAGGGATTGCCGCCAAAGGCTTTTGTGGCGGAATAGGCAATTAAAATCGGCAGGAATACGTATGCTGTATTGGCAAAAAGATTGGCGAAGACATAGATTGAGCCGGAGGTGTCAATATTCAGGAAGCCGTTGTTTACCATGAAGTTCAGCGCTTCCATAATGCCCATGAGGAAACCGCTGGCTACGATGGCGGGGATGATGGGAACAAAGATATCTCCCAGGCACTTGATGGCCCGCTTAAAGATATTCTGCTTGGCGGCGGCGGCAGCCTTCACCTCTTCCTTGGTGGCGGCGGTGAGACCGGAGATGGCGATAAACTCGTCATAGACCTTGTTTACCGTGCCAGTGCCCAGGATGATCTGGAGCTGGCCCGAGGCGCTGAACACCCCTTTGACTCCGTCGATGTCCTCCACAGCCTTGGCGTCGCACCTGGCGTTGTCCGCCAGCACAAGCCGCAGCCGGGTGGCGCAGTGGGCGGCGGAGACAAGGTTCTCTTTTCTGCCTACCTTTTCATAGATTTCCTGGGCTGTTTTTTTGTAGTCCATAGCGCATGTTCCCTTCCTTTTTATTTCAGCTCCACTTGGAGCAGATAGGCAAGCCATTTGAAGAATACGTATTCTTGGCGGCCCCAAAAAAAGGACAACCAGATGCCGTCCTTTTTTATGTGCTCTCCCGCAGCACCAGTTCCGCTGATAGGGGGTAATCCAGAACCTCCCACTGTCCAGGGTGCTCGATCCGGTCCAGCAGACGCGTTACAGCTTCCTGGGCCATCTGTGCAATGGGCTGGGATACACTGCTCAGCCGGGGATTGAGATAGCGGCCGGTAGAGGTGTTGTCAAAGCCAATGACCCCGACTTCCTTCGGGATGAAAACATCCAGCTTGCGCAGGGCGTCCAGCACCCGCAGGGCGTAAATGTCGTTGCCGGCAAAGACGGCCCCGCGCTCTGAAGCTTGACGGAACCAGAGCTCCAGGGCTTGCTTCAGCTGGACATCGTCCTGATAGACAAGATTTGCCGTCTGTTCGCCATAGCCCATTTGAACAAGCATCTGACGAAATCCCACATATTTCCCATCGTAGTCTTTTCCGATAAAGAGGAAACGGCGGAAGCCCTGTTCCAGCAGGTGTGATGCCACCATGGATCCGGCCTGGATGTGATCCACATAGACCGAATCCAGGCCCTTGGCCCGGCGGGTAACGGTGACAATGGGGACATCCAGCTTTTTAACATATTCCTGCCACTCGGCGCTGGTTTCCCGGATGGGAACCGCCAGAACACCGTCCACCCGATAGCGGCGGACCACATCCAGATACTCCTGTTCATTCTGAGGGTTGTAGTCGCTGTTGAACAGGATAATGCTGTACCCTCGTTTCCGGGCCGCTGTCTCAATCTGTTTGGCAAGGTCAGCAAAAAAGCCGTTGGAGATGTCGGTGACCAGCACTCCCAGAAGCTGGGTCTTGCTGCCTTGCAGCCCTTTTGCCAGGGCGTTGAACTGATAGTCGTGTTCCTTGGCACAGGCCAGCACTCGCTCCCGAATCTCCGGAGCAACTGTTTGGCTGCCATTAAGCACCCGGGATACTGTGGGCTGGGATACGTGGGTCAGCCGTGCAATTTCAGTCATTGTAATCATAGCTATTACCGTGTGAATTCGTATTCTTGAAGACAGATACAATATAACATGTCCTCAACCGGGGTTCAATTCGAAGAGCGCATAAAATTTTGAATATTTTTTTGTGATTTCGCCGGAACGGGCACAGAGAAGGAATTCTCTATTTATCTGTACCACTGGGTCCGATGATGAGGCCGCTGCGCTCTCCTTCCTCCAGGGTACTGCCCTTGTAATTGCTTACCTACAGCAACCATTATAATTGCTGCCAGCGGGCCGCCGGGGGCGGCGACCTTTACAGAGGTGTGTAGGAGTCGGCCCCCTGACCGACCTGTTTGTCGGGAATTTTGATGCTTGCTATAGATGGTATCTCTGCTGCTATCTGATTTCAGTATTTTGCTGGGTTTTTACAAGCAACACCATACCGAAATAAGAGACGAAACGCGATTGGAATAAACGGAGAAATACAGAGGTGAGAATCAAGCAAACTGCGCTTTCAGACGCTATATTGTTTACAGAATGGCACATTCTGTATGGGAGCGGAACTTGCATTTCATAGTTCTCCATGGTGAACTGATATAAACAGAAGAACGGCAGTTTGCGGAGGAGATTATCAGGTCTACTGATGAGCGAGAGGGGGCAATCAAGTGGGGACTTCCGCTCTCTGAGGTGCGCCCCGCCTTTGCTTCGTGATTTGGGTTTGACCCACACCGTGACCCACACGCGGAAAAAAGCGGACGGGGACAATGGACGGGAAAGTGCCATAGACTATGCATTTCTGCAACAAAAATGTCCCGAAAGCGCTGAACAGCAGCACTCCCGAGGATTTCAATCACTTGGTAAGGACGGAGAGATGTGCCCATGCCGAAATAATACCATCATCAATGGGGCGGATTCTTCTGCAAACACCCGGGAAATTTCCAATATTCAGCACTTTTACTGCGTATTTCAATTTGCCGCTTTTGGTCTGACCACATATCTGCCCACAGACAGAGAAAAACCGAGGGACTCTGGATTTTGCGCTCCAGAGTCCCTCGGCATATATCAGCTAACTTGCTTTTCCAACCTCAGCCTCTCCTTTTCAGCGGCGATCTCCACTTTCATCTGGAGGATCATCTCCGCCAGCAACCGCTCACAGTCCTCTCTGGTCTTGGCGTAGACGTTGCGGGGATGCTTTTTGCCGTCAGGCCAGACGGGGGAGTAGCGGCCCTCCCACAGGTGGTCGTTGATTTGAGTGACGCACCCAGTGCCCGCTTTGCGGCGTTTGCCCTTGTAGGGCTGAAAGGTGCTGAGAGTGAGCTTCCTGGCCGTGGCTTCTGCCTCCAGTGAGGACTCGGTCTTGCCGATTCCCTGGTCAATCTTGCGTGCTGCCGTCTGCCGCATCTCGTCCGTGACATGGGCGTAGATGTTCAGCGTAGTGCTGCTGGAAACGTGACCAATCACCGTGGAGAGAGTTTTGATATCCATTCCATGCTCCAGGGACATGGTGGCGAACAGGTGGCGGAGGTCGTGGAAGCGGATGTGTTTGCACCCGGCCCTCTCCAGAATGGTGGTCAGGTGTTTGCGGACAGAGGCGGGGTCTAAGGGCAGATCATCTTTCCTGGGTGAGGGAAACAGCCAGCGGGAGTGTACCTGCTGCCGGTATTCCTTCAAGACGCTCAGGAGTGGAGCGGGGAGAATGATCGTTCGGTTGGCGGCTTTGGTTTTGGGCTGAGAGATGATCAGCTCGCCCTTGGCTCGGTGAATCTGCCGTTCCACCCGCAGCGTCCCAGTCTTGAAATTGAGATCATCCCACTGGAGGGCCAGAAGCTCGCCACGCCGCAGGCCGGTGGCGATCTCCAGCAGGAGCAGCTCATAGCAGCCATCCTCCTTGGCCTGGATCAGCAGACGCTGAACCTCGTCCGGAGTGAGCACCTGCATCTCCCTGGGCTTGGCGGGAGGGAGCTGGCATCCATCAGCGGGGTTGCGGGCAATCAGCTTTTTGGAGACCTCCATCTCCAGCGCGGAGCGGAGTGTGGTATGGCAGCCCCGCACTGTCTGGTCGGAGAGGCCGCTGCCATAGTAGCTGGTATTCTTGATTCGCCCGTTTTGCTTGAGGTCGGTGTAGAACTGCTGGAGGTCATTTTGCGTGAGCTTGTCCAGCGGGGTGTCCCCCAGCGCGGGGATAATGTAGTTGTAGATTCGCTGTTCGTATGACATCTGGGTGTTGGGCCGCAGGTTTGGCTTCTTGCTGGTCTGATACCAGGAATCCAGCCACTGGCCCAGGGTCATACCTGGTTTGGCGGCGGGTTCCGGTTTCCCGATGCTGGCAGTCAAATCTTTTAACTTCTGAATACATTCGGATTTTGTCTTTGCCAGAACATTTTTTGTTTTTGGAAGACCCTTGTCATCATAACCGGTAACGGCCCGGCCCTCCCAGCGGCCATCCTTTCTCAGATGGACGCTACCGCTGCCCCGTTTTCTGCGCTTTGCCATGGTTTCAACTCCTCTCCAAGCAGTTCTGTCAGGAAACCACCCACTACCTCTGAGGCTCGTTTCTGCATATCGCCGGTAACGTGGGTGTAGGTGTCCAGGGTGAAGGATGCCCGGCTGTGACCCAGGATGCCGGAGAGCGTCTTGGCGTCCACACCGCTGGACAGCGCGTGAGTCGAGAATGTGTGTCTGAGGTCATGAAATCGAATGCTGGGGAGACCGGCGTCTTTCAGCAGGGCCTTCAACCGGCTGTAGGCGGTGCGGGGATTGACAGGTAGATCCGGCTTCAGCGGATTGGGGAATATCCAATCGGTGAGTGCCGCTTCTTTCCTCTCACGCAGACACTGCACTGTGCTGGGCGGCAGTACAATCTTGCGAGTACCGGCGTAGGTCTTGGTGTTCCCGGCAGTGAGCACCCCGCCCTTTTCCACATGGATGGTGCGCTGGATTTTCAGCACTCCATGCTCCGCGTCGAAGTCCTCCCAGCGCAGACCGCAGATCTCACCCAGCCGCAGGCCAGTGGTCAGTTCGGTGTAGAAGAAGTCCCGCCAAATATCGTCCGCTTGAATCGCGGCCATGAACGTATCGAGCTGTTCAACGTTGAGGATTTGCTTGGGCGGCAGCTTTCGTTTGGGTACAGTGACCTCCGCAAC
>ERZ777306.4089-NODE-4089-length-13889-cov-3.074743_pt1 | contig 13889 bp, 13 predicted proteins | sample MGYA00374966_ERZ777306 | MGnify/ENA primary metagenome ERZ777306 (study PRJEB29329, sample SAMN06343882) | mouse gut metagenome | isolation source: Mouse cecum | place: Austria: Vienna | collected 2014-11-15 ...
GGCGTACTTAGGCGCCCTGCGGTTGGATTGGGACGCATTTGCCAAAATGGTGGAAGATATTTTAAGAGGTGAAGAACATGAATAAAATGGAATACTTGTCCAAGCTGGAAGCCTGCTTAAAACACCGGCTTTCCAAAGCGGAGATTAACGACATTATGCGGGACTACGCCGAATATTTTGAGGAAGGCCGCCGCCAAAGCAAAACAGATTTTGAAATTTCGGCCAAGTTAGGCGAGCCGGAGCTGGTAGCCCGCCAAATTATAGAAGAAAGCGCCGCCAATGCCGGTTTTTCCCCCATTAACATGAAGGAAGAATGGAAACACAGCAAAGAGGACGCCCGCCAGTGGCAGATTGGCAGCAGCGCCAAGGGGTGCCTTTCCTCCCTGGTTAAAATTATCTGCCTGCTTATTTTGTTCCCCTTCGCCCTTTTAGCCGTATGCAGTGGCGCGGTGGCTTTGCTTCTTGTTTTATGCGGCCTGTGCCTGATGCTGCTTGTCCCTGCCTGCGGCGTTTTAATGGGTATTGCCGGGCTGTTGACCTCTTCCTTTGCTGTTTCCTTTTCTTTCCCCGCCATTGGGATGTTGGGTATTTTTGGCTCCATTGCCTTAATTGCTTTAAGTGTATGTGTAACTGCTTTAATGGTAATGTTTATTCGCAGCTTGTACCGCTGGACAGGGAGGCTGTTTGTCAGCCTAAAGCATTCCTTGTTCCCAAACTCCGCCAAAAAGGAAAGCCAAAAGGACTGCATGGAACAGGAAGCTCCGGCTGAAACTGTTGAAGCCACCCCGGCAGAACCTGTTTTGGATACTGATGCGGCACCTGTGGAGGAAGAATTTAATCAACCCCAGGAAACACTGTTAGAGGAGGGGAACGACCATGAATAAAACAAAAAACATCGCCTTAATTTCCTTTATTATTTTTATTATTGCTACCCTGGCCTCCATTGTAGCCGCGCCTTTTGCCGCCAAAAGCGGTATTGCCTACTATAACCAGCTGGTGGATGAGGGGGAAACCAGGCAGGATTTGCTGGTAAAAAACACCATACTGCCTGAAAGTGTAAAAAAACTGGAGCTTTCTACTTTGGGCTGGATGCGGGTAAAAATACTGCCCTCGGAAAATGGGCAAATTTACTTTGAACTGTACAACGGCGGCCTGAACTACGGCCATGTCATTGAATCCACCATTTCCGAAGACGGCACTTCCGCCGCCATTTGCCTTGGTGTTTCAGAAAACAGAAAAATTACAGAGGAAAATATACGCACCACCCTACTGGCCTCTGTAAACGGTTACCACATTTACACCGTTTCCCTTCACCTGCCCCAGGATGCTGCCTTAATTGTGCAGGACGAGTATTTACTGGATAATATCGCCTTTGGCAGCACGCCTTTTGCCAACCGGGAGGAGCTGATGGCCCAGGCTGGCTTTAATGATATAGAAGAAACCGACCTTTCCTACTGCATTTCCCGCATTTCCGACCTGCAAGACTCCATAAACGGCTATAAGCTGCCCAAAAGTTACGATGGCGAGTATGATGTTCCTTACAGTGTAAGCACCTTCCAGGAGGAAACCTATGGCTTTTACCAGGAAATTGCAGACTACCGCCGGCAAATGCTTCAGGAGGTTTACAGCACTGCCTATAAAAAAGCTGTACCCAATGAGGATTACCTTTTGGTGGAAGAACTGACCCAGGCGGAAAAAGAACGGGACCTTTTGGAAGCCAAGCTGAACTATATGTACGAGGATATGAAAGCTGGCCGGATTACTGAAAATGTGTATATTGCCCTAAAGGCCGAACAGGAAACTGCTTTGGCCCAAGCCCAGGCCACTGTGCTGAATTTGGAGGAGCAGTTCCACGCCATTTGCTTCCCCAGCCCCACTGTGGAAACGGAGGTAACCGCAGAAGCCATTCCTACCGAAGCACCCCAAAAGGAAGCCGCCGCGGAAGAACCTGCTGCGGCTGTCCCTCTTGCTCCAGCCCAATAAATTAGCCCACTCCATTTTATATTTATTCATCTAACCGCAATGGCCCGCCAATACTTTACTGGCGGGCTGTTGTGGTTTTCCCCGTTTTACTATGGAAGCCAAGAAATTCACCCCGCCAATACTTAGGTGTGATTTTTACATTTTCGTCATAATTATTCTGTTGACATTAAAAAAATAATGAATATAATGGAAATACAGAAAATAATTAATCAGTTAATAGTTAACTGATTAATTATTTTAAATTTTTTTTGTTCCACAATAAAAAAGTTGATGTGCAGACGAAACAATCTTCCCAAGTTTTGCAGGCGAAGCCAAAAAACTTGTAAGGGGCGTTCACACCGTTTTGTTTCGCACAAATGGTTCACGCCCCGTTTCGCCCTTCCCGCCTAGTGCAAAGCTTCGCAAGAAAAATAGTTTCGCTTCGCTCAACTATTTTTTATACCTAGGACGCCCTGCGGCCCAAATGAAAGAAAGGAGTTGGACATGGAAAAAACCTCAATGGAAATTTCCCATAACCTAAACAGGATTTCCATTTTGCAGCGCATTGCTTCTCAAAAGGCTTCTGCCAAGGCGGGCATTTATATTGGCCAGCTGCCTCTTTTGGGCTATGTTGCCCACCACCCAGGCTGCACCCAAAGGGATGTGGCGGCACATTTGCAGGTTTCGGCCCCCAACATTACGGCAATGGTAAAGCGCATGGTAAGGGCCGGCCTCATGGAAAAACAGGTGGGTGCGGAAAACCTGCGCTGCAACAGCCTGTTTATTACCCCCCAGGGCAAGGAGATGCTAAAACGCTCTGTAGAGGTGTTTACCGAAATTGACCGTATGCTGTTTGCCGGCTTTTCGGAGCAGGAGCTTCTCCAGCTTCATGCTTTTACCACCCGCCTGGTAGAAAACGCGGCCAGCAAGGAATACCGGGACGCTTCCCATTTTGCTTTAATTGCTATGCTGAAAAAAATGGAAAACGATTCCGACGCCCAGCTTCCCTATTTATCCCAAGAACAGGAGGTACCCACAGTTGATTAAAAAGTTTGTTCCCTACATGAAAAACCAATGGTTTTTCATTATTGCAGCGCCCCTTTCCGTGGTGCTGGAAGTATTGATTGAAACCCGCATCCCCCTTTTAATGGCCAATATTATTGATATTGGCATTAACCAACAGGATATGGCCTACGTTGTGCGCACCGGCTTGCTTATGATTGTTATGGCCCTCATTTCCCTGTTGTTTGGCGCCCTAGCCGCCCGTTTTGCAGCCAAGGGGGGCATTGGCTTTTCCCGGGACCTGCGCCAGGCTATTTTTAACAAGGTGCAGGATTTCTCTTTTGCCAATATTGACAAATTCAGCACCGCTTCCCTGGTAACCCGCCTTACTACCGACATCAGCCGCCTGCAAATGGCGTTTATGATGTCCCTGCGCATGCTGGTGCGGGCCCCCGTTATGCTGGTAACCGCCACCTTAATGGCCCACAGCATCAACTCCAGCATGGTTTCCATTTTCCTTGTGGCCATTCCATTTTTAGCTGTTTCCTTGGCGGTAATTGCCACAACAACCTATCCCCGTTTTCAGGCCATGATGAAAAAGTTTGACTTTATGAACTCCACGGTTCAGGAAAACCTGGTTGCCATCCGGGTGGTAAAGGCCTTTTCACGGGAAGGTTTTGACAAGAAACAGTTTGACAAAGCCATTGACGAATTACAGGATTACTCCATTCAGGCAGAAAAAATCCTGGCCTTTAACTCCCCCATTATGCAGCTTACCATGTATTTCTGCATCATTGCTATTGTGTGGTTTGGCGGCAACAAAATTATTGCAGGCACCATGCAAACCGGTGAACTGATGAGCTTTATCAGCTACGTTACCCAAATTTTAATGTCCCTGATGATGATTGCCATGATTTTTATTGGCCTTGTCATGTCCCGTGCCTCCATTACCCGTATTGTGGAGGTTTTGGATGAAAAAATTGATATTACCGACCAGCATATTTCCCAGGAGCCTGCCGTAGAGGATGGCTCTGTGGTGTTTGAAAACGTTTCCTTCCGCTACGGCAAGGAGGAGGACGCCAACTTGGTTTTGGAAAACATTAACCTGAGCATCCAGTCCGGTGAAACAGTGGGGATTATTGGCGGCACCGGCTCCGCCAAAACCACCCTGGTACAGCTCATCCCCCGTTTGTACGACGTTGCCGGCGGCAAAGTTTCCGTTGGCGGCCACGATGTGCGGGATTATAAGCTGAATACCCTGCGCCAGGCCGTGGGTATGGTGCTGCAAAAGAACGTGCTGTTCTCTGGTACCATTGAGGAAAACCTGCGCTGGGGCGACGCCAACGCCACCGAAGCCCAAATCCGCACCGCCTGCCAAAGCGCCCAAGCCGACAGCTTTGTTCAGTCCTTCCCCCAGCAGTACAAAACCGACCTTGGCCAAGGGGGCGTAAATGTTTCCGGCGGGCAAAAGCAGCGGCTGTGCATTGCCCGGGCCCTGCTGAAAAAACCAAAAATACTGATTTTGGACGACAGTACCAGCGCTGTGGATACCGCTACAGACGCCAAAATCCGGGAGGCCTTCCGCCGGGATTTAAAGGACACCACAAAAATTATTATTGCCCAGCGCATCTCCTCCGTCAGCGACGCGGATAAAATTATCGTTTTGGATGACGGAAATATCAGCGCCATTGGCACCCATGAAGAACTGCTGCAAAGCAGCCATATTTACCGCGAGGTATACCAGTCCCAGCAGAAAGGAGCTGAAGAATAATGCCAGGACCACACGGCGGCCGCCACGGCTACCAAAAACCCCAAAACCCAGGCAAAACCTTTTTGCGCATTGTAAAATATATGACAGACTCTAAGCTGCGCATTGCTGTTGTTGTAGTTGCTGTTATTATCAGTTCCTGCACCAACATTGTAGGTACTTACTTTTTAAAACCCTTAATTAACGATTACATTGTCCCCTTTATTGGCCAGCAGGATGTAAACTTTGCCCCCTTTATTGGTATGCTGTGCGTTTTAGGCGCAATTTACCTTACCGGGGCCCTTTGCACCTACATTTCCAACCGGCTTATGGTAGATATTTCTAACCACTCCCTCAACAGCATCCGCCGGGATTTATTCCGCCATATGCAGGAACTGCCTATTCGTTATTTTGACACCCACACCCACGGCGAGCTGATGAGCCGTTACACCAACGACGTTGACGCCCTGCGGGAAATGCTCAGCAATAGTATGACAGCCCTAATTACCTCCACCATTACCGTGGTGGGCACCTTCACTATGATGCTGATTTTAAGCCCCCTGCTTACTTTGCTGATTATTTTAATGCTGCTGGTGATGCTGTTTATCATCAAAACCATTGGCGGGCGCAGCGCCAGGGCGTTCCAGCGGCAGCAAAAAGCCTTAGGCGCTGTAAACGGCTACATTGAGGAAATGATTGAAGGCCAAAAGGTGGTAAAGGTGTTCTGCCACGAAGAAACAGTGCAGAAGGACTTTAAAACCCTAAACGACGAGCTGTGCAACGCCGCCACAGACGCCAACACCTTCGCCAGTATTTTAATGCCCATTATGGGGAATATTTCCTACATCAATTACGCCATCACCGCCACAGTGGGCGCGGCTTTGGCCATTAACGGCAAAATGGACCTGGGCTCCATTGCTTCCTTTTTGCAGTACACCCGTTCCTTCTCCCAGCCCCTGACCCAAATTTCCCAGCAGTTCAACAATATTCTTTCCGCCCTGGCCGGCGCCGAGCGCATTTTCACCATGATCGACCAGCCTGTCGAGGAGGACGAAGGCTACGTTACCCTGGTAAACGCGGTGCGCCAGGAGGACGGCACCCTCCAGGAAACCGACCGCCACACCGGCCTGTGGGCCTGGAAGCACCCCCACAAGGACGGCACCCTCACCTATACCCAGGTGAAAGGCGACGTACAGTTTGAAAACGTCACCTTTGGCTACAACCCGGACAAAACTGTCCTCCACAATGTAAGCCTGTATGCAAAACCGGGGCAAAAAATTGCCTTTGTCGGCTCCACTGGCGCCGGTAAAACAACCATTACCAACCTGCTAAACCGGTTTTATGAAATCAACAACGGTAAAATCCGTTACGATGGCATTAACATTCAAAAAATTAAAAAGAACGACCTGCGCCGTTCCCTTTCCATGGTGCTTCAGGATACCCACCTGTTTACCGGCACCGTTATGGAAAACATCCGCTACGGTAATTTGGACGCTACGGATGAGGAAGTAATTGCCGCCGCCAAACTGGCCAACGCCCACAACTTTATACAGCACCTGCCCCAGGGGTACAACACAATACTTACCTCTGACGGCGCCAACCTGAGCCAAGGCCAACGGCAGCTCCTTGCCATTGCCCGCGCCGCCGTGGCCGACCCGCCGGTGCTTGTTTTGGATGAAGCTACTTCCTCCATTGATACCCGCACCGAAGCCCTCATTGAAAAAGGCATGGACAGCTTAATGACCGGCCGAACTGTATTCGTAATTGCCCACCGCCTTTCCACGGTGCGCAACTCCAACGCCATTATGGTTTTGGAAAACGGGCAAATTATTGAACGGGGCGACCATGACCAGTTAATTGAACAAAAAGGCAAGTATTACCAGCTTTACACCGGTATGTTTGAGCTTTCTTAACAGAAGGCGTGGAAGAGAAATCTTCCACGCCTTCTGTTTTTTGTTTTTCGGATAAAATTTTCTTCTCAGTGGTTCCACCCCCAAACCTGGCCATATTTCTTTTGGCATCAAAAGAAATGGGCCGGGGTGCGGGGCCGGGTAGGCCCCACTGGCAGAAGGCTTGGAAGTGCCTGCACACTTCCAAAAGAATGGAGCTCACCTTTCAGTAAAAGTCGGGGCGCTTTTGTGACAAAAAGCCCTGGAAAGCCCCGCCGGGTTTCCCCTAAAAAAACAACCTGTCCACAGTATGATATTTACCATAAAGCCCCGGTATACAGGCAGGGTACCTGGCCGGGGCAAAACAAACAGCGGAAAAGGGGTTGGAACACATGGCTGTTACCATCGAAATTAAGGAAGATTTCCTCACCGCGTACCTTTCCGGTGAATTGGACCACCACACAGTAAAGGAAATTCGCGAAGCCATTGACCGTGACATTGTACAAAGCAAGCCAAGCCAGCTTGTTTTGGATTTTAGAGGCGTTACCTTTATGGATTCTTCCGGAATTGGCCTTGTTATGGGCCGCTACAAGCTAATGGAGGAAATAGGAGGCACTGTGCTTTTAACAAACCTCCCCTCCTCCTTAAAAAAGGTAATGAAATTGGCCGGGATGGACCGGCTTGCCCAAATTAAAGATTAAACGCCTGGCCAACGGGCGCAGGTTCTGAACTGAATTATATCCCCGCCACCCTGGGGATAAACGGAGGTTTTCCCAATGAAAGCAATCAATACTATGCGGCTGGCGTTCGATTCCCGTTCTGCCAACGAAGCCTTTGCCAGAACAGCCGTTGCCGCCTTTCTTTGTTCCCTGGACCCTACTTTGGACGAACTGACAGACATTAAAACCGCTGTTTCAGAGGCGGTGACCAACTGCATTGTACACGGCTACCGGGAACAGATTAACAAAGTATACATTACCGCCGCCATTTATTCGGACAACCGGGTACTTATTAAAATTAAAGACAACGGCTGCGGCATAGAGGACATTGAAAAAGCCAGGGAGCCCTTGTTTACCACCCGCCCCTCGGAAGAACGGGCCGGCCTGGGTTTTGCCGTAATGGAAAGCATGGTGGATAAAGTGCGGGTGTCCTCCCAGCCGGGAAAAGGCACTACAGTAACCCTGGAAAAGAAAATCGTCTCCAAAGGAGAGGGCAATGGGAATAACGCTTAACCGGGAACAGACCATTGAAAGCAACATTGGGCTGGTTCACGCCTGTGCCCGCCGGTTTAAGGGCAAGGGCATAGAATATGACGATTTATTCCAGGCAGGCTGCATGGGGCTTGTAAAAGCCACCGATGCCTTTGACAGCCAGCGGGGCGTCCGCTTTTCTACCTACGCTGTCCCTGTCATACTTGGGGAGATTCGCCGCCTGTTCCGGGACGGCGGCACCGTAAAGGTGAGCCGCAGCTTAAAAGAGCTTTCCCTAAAGGCCGCCCGGGAACGGGAGCATTTTACCCAAAAGGAGGGGCGGGAGCCCACCATAAGCGAGCTTTCCTCCCTAATGGAGGTTCCCGAGGAAACCCTGGTGGAAGCCCTTGGCGCCTCTGCCCCTCCCCTTTCCCTCACCCATGAGGAGGACAGCTGCGAATTTGACCTGCCTGTGGATTCCCCAGAGGAGGCTCTGGCGGACCGTATTTCCTTAAACCAGGTAATTGGCCAGCTGGAACCTAGGGACCAGCAGCTGATTATTCCGCGGTATTTTGAAAACCAAACCCAAACCCAGGTGGCCGAAGCCCTTGGGATGACCCAGGTACAAGTTTCCCGCCGGGAGAAAAAGATTTTGCTTTCCCTTAGGGAAAAACTTTTATAACCCCTGCTGGGCCTGCCCCAGTAGGGGCTTTTTTGGGGCTTTCAGCCCCACACCCCTAAACCTTACAGCAAAGTGAATCCTTTGCTGTAAGATTTTCTTTTGGAAGTATTTTGGCACTTCCAAGCCTCTGCTAATGGGGCTTACCCAGCCCCAAACCCCGGCTTTTTGTGGGCCACAGAGGCCCACATCCCTTTAGGGGCCCTCCGGCCCCTAAGCCCCTGCCCCTTGTCAAGTTAAGTGCAAAAGTTTGAGAAAGAAAGACCCAAACGGTCGGCCGCCTTAGGCCTTTCTTCAATTGCCTTTGGTTTTCCCGATTTCTTCTTTCCTCGCCAGCCCTTGCGCTGCTTTTCGCAGCACTTTTGTGCTTCTGAAGGCCGATATTCATTGTTCAGGGAGTTTCACACAACAGCTGTTTTTCCTAATAAATGATTTTTCCATATACTTTCTCCCTCATTTATGGTAGAATGACAGCAGTGACTCATTAGAACCCTCCTTATGGTTTCTCGCAACTGCCATTTTATCAGGGTTTCTTTTTTGGGTCATTTCTTTTATTTCACTTTTTTCTCTTTGCTCTTAAATTGTAAAGCGGCAGAGAAGGATTAGATCTTGACTGCTTCAAAAATTAGCAATAAAATATCGTTTTATAAGAAGCAGCAGAACTGGAAACTATTATCTGTAAGGAATATCAATATGAATAATCTGCAAAAAGGTACTATTTTAACATTGCTGAAAATGGATGAGATAAACCGTAATTATACAAATACTTATTGGTTTTCATATAAAGATTATATGGACCCGGAAGATGACTTTACGGATTTCTGCTGTGAATGCCTTGAGGGAAAACAGGAATATATTGTTCCAATTGAAAATTTAATGGACAAAGATAAAACTGCAAAAATTTTTGTGCAGGTTTATGGGCTGGAAGATAAAGATAGGGTTATAACTGCAGATACTTTGATTATTTTCAGTAAATTACCGCTTGCCGAAATAAAGCAAATTTTTAATGAACCAAAAGATATATTTCCAAGTGATATTGGAGAAGAACCAGATGTTTCCCAGGCGGCTTTTTTAATTGGGGATACTGGGGAATTGATTTCAAGCACAAAACTGCTCCATAAGGAGCAGTCTGTTTATTATTGCTGGTGGGACTAAGGTTCTCTCTGGTAATTCGTGTAAAATAAAACGCGCGCCCTTTTTGGGCAATTAAGATAATTTATTTTTGGTTTTTCATCATCAAATTCCTGCATAATCTGTGTTCTTACAACATTTTCATTTTTACACTCATAGCCCTCTGGCTTTTATTCCAAAATTTTACCGTCTATAGATATGGTAACAACCTGCCAAGGAATAAATTTTCCGCTTGCCTGCAACGCTTTTTTTGCAGCTAATTCCAGCCCACCGCAGCAGGGAACTTCCATGCGCACAATGGTTACACTTTGAATATTGTTGTTTTGAATAATCCGTGTCAGCTTTTCGCTGTAGTCGATACCGTCGAGCTTTGGGCACCCAATAACCGTAATTTTCCCATGCATAAAATCCTGGTGCATTCTGGCATAGGCGTAGGCGCTGCAATCAGCTGCAATTAACAACTTTGCACCGTTAAAATACGGCGCATTGGTAGGCACCAGCTTAATTTGGCAGGGCCACTGCCCCAACTGTGACTCTGCCTGCGCCTGGGCAGAAGGAACCACTTCCTGTGAATGCGGACGACTGCCGGGACAGCCCGCATGGGAAGCCGCAGCAGTATAACTGCTCTCCCCTTTTTTTCTCATATTTTCTTGTACTGCTTTTTCATCATAGGCGGCGGCTTCTCGTTCCACAAAGGAAATGGCGCCTGTTGGGCAGGTTGGCAGGCAATCCCCCAAACCGTCACAATAATCGTCCCGCAAAAGTTTTGCTTTTCCGTTTACCATGCCGATTGCACCCTCATGACAAGCTTCGGCACACGCGCCACATCCGTTACATTTTTCTTGGTCTATTTGAATAATTTTTCGAATCACTTTAATTCCATCCTTTCTCTTGCCTTTCTGGGCATAGTATACTACAATTAAAACCGAAAGTATGTTGTTATAACAACGAAAGAGAGAAAAATATGAAATTAGCTGATATGCAGCTGTTCCATGGGTTAAAAGAAGATGATATTGCATCCCTTTTAAGCTGCTTGAACAGTGTAAAACACAATTATAAAAAAGGAGAGGTCATTCTTGCAGAAGGGTGTATTACAGAGAATATTGGCATTGTGTTGTCTGGCATGGCAATTATATCCTGTAACGATATTTGGGGAAATACAGGTATTTTAGGAAATGTTGTTCCTGGTTCTGTATTTGCTGAAGTGTATGCCTGTATTCCGGGGCAGCAAATGCTGGTTACGGTGTCTGCTGTGGAAGATACCTCTGTACTGTTTATGAATGTGGGGCGTGTTCTAACCACCTGCACAAACGCCTGCCCTTTTCATACAAGCCTTGCACAAAACCTGCTGACTGTCTGCGCCCACAAAAGCCTGCAGCTTTCTCAAAGAATTCAGCACACCAGTTCCAAATCCATACGAGGGCGATTGATGTCTTATTTTTCAGAATGCGCCAAAGGCGCCGGAAGCAATTCTTTTCTGATTCCATATAACCGCCAGCAGTTAGCAGATTACTTGAATGTTGACCGCAGCGCGATGTGCAGCGAGCTTTCTAAAATGCAGAAAGATGGTATAATTGAATACGAAAAAAATTGTATTTTGCTTAAAGGCTAAAAATTTAAGGAATTGAAGATATAATGGAGTTTAAAAATGAGAAACAGTAATGTAACATTACCCTTTCGGTACCCCGGCGGCAAGTATTATGCCATGAATATATTAGAACCTTTTTGGGATTCTGTGGAGCATACGGAATACCGCGAACCTTTTGCAGGGGGTGCAACCGTATTTTTTACAAAACCGAAAGCAAAAATAAATTGGCTTAATGACCTTGATTCAGAACTAATGATTTGTTATGAAGCAATGCAAAACCCCCAAAGCAGGGAAAAATTAGCTTTAGAATTATCGAAAGAAATTGCAACCAAAGAACGCTGGAAAGAAATATATGAGAGCAAGCCTCAAAACAATTATGAAATAGGGAAAAAATATTATTATTTAAATCGAACTTCCTTTAGCGGTAAACTTGTATCTGCGGCGTGGGGGTATCGGCCCAAAAGAAGCTTGCCGCCGGAACGCTGGGGTGAACGTATTATTCCTTGCGGCAAATACCTTGAAAATACAAAATTAACGAACCTTGATTTTACAGAGGTAATTAGAGCTGATGGTGAGGATGTGCTTTTGTATGTTGACCCACCGTATTTTTTGCCGCCAAAGCATAAGCATTACCGGTGTGGCTTTGATTTGGAAGACCATATTCGCCTTGCCGAAGAATTGAAAAATACAAAGCATAAATTCTTTTTAACGTATGATGATTGCAGCGAAATAAGAGTATTTTATAATTGGGCAAATATTTACCCTGTAGAATTTTTTTATAGAGTTGATAATTCATCTGTCCGTGGCGGTAACAGGCAGGTTGGGTTTGAACTGATTATTACCAACTTTGAACTGCAAAATCAACAGATGAAATTGGAGTTTTAGTATGAACGAATATTGGGCTGTTCCCTATGTGCCAGGAAGGGGGAAGGTAAAATCCCCACTTAGGTACCCTGGCGGGAAATTTTATGCGCTAAAACACATTATGCCATATATTGCGTGTGTGGAACACGATGAATACAGAGAGCCTTTTTTGGGAGGCGGTTCTGTTTTTTTTGCCAAAGAAAAGGTTCCATATAACATTTTAAACGATTTGGAACAGGAAATTATAAACTTCTACCAATCCATTCTTGATGATGGGATGAGAAATGAGTTAATCAGCAGATTTAATAAAGAGGCTGCCAACAGGGAAAGGCATAATGAAGTGAAGCAAATGCTGCCAACAACCCCATTGGAAAGGGCTTTTAAGACCTATTACCTAAACAGGACCTCCTACTGTGGCATTATCAATGCGCCTGCCTGGGGATATGCAGAAGGAAAAAGCTCCCCGCCAAAAAATTGGGGAAAATTCCTGGAAAACGCGGCTGAAAAATTAAAAGGCGTTGAATTATTCTCCTTAGATTATGCTAACATTTTAGAACTTCCTGCCAAGGGGAAAAATGTTCTAACTTATTTAGACCCTCCGTATTTTCACGCAGACCAAAGGCGGGCCTATACAAAGCCATTCACATTGGACGAGCACCTGAGGTTGGCAGAAAATTTACGCCGCTATCCCCATAAATTTTGTTTATCATACGATGATTGCCCTGAAATCAGGGAATTGTACCATTGGGCAAATGTTTATGATGTGAGCTGGCTGTATAATACGGATAATAAACCTGGTGAAAAAAGAAAAACTTGCAAAGAGCTTATTATTACTAATTATGAGGTAAAACATAGGTAAAGGCCCGCTTTACAACAGCGAGCCTTTATATTTATAATTCTGCCAGCCATTGGTTCATCCAAGCTGGAGCTATACGGTATTTTTGTAATTCTTTATACAGTATGTATTGGTGGGAAGCAACCCGGTTGGTATAAATGCGATGTTTTCTTAATTGGGACATGGGAATACAATAAAAATTCCAACGGTAATCCTCTTTTTTAAATGTACAAGTTGACAGCGTGTTGGAATACGGCGGGTCAATGGCAATAATAAGGTTTTCAAAATCTGTAACTTTGTATAGCCTGCTTTGGGTTGGGTGGTCATTCACCCTGCCCCTGGAAAGCTGCGATTCACAATTGATTGTAGTGTTCATTCCATCTAATTTAGTCCTCTCCCAGGTTAATCCTTTCACTTGGAACCTAACATAATTATGATTAAGATTTTTTAAAACCAAATCGCATTTATCCGAACGCTCTAAACCAGTGATTGCTGTTGGATATGCTTTTATTCTGTGTGCTGCAAGGTGTTTTAATAAAATATGTTCCCGAATGAACCCCCGCATATTCATATCCCAAATCCTAAAATTATTCTTGATAAAGATCGTTTTTAAAATATAATCACTTTTTAGTTCTAATAATTCACTGGATTTCGGCAAACATTCCTTGTTTCCCGGGGACAATAAAGTACCGGGAAAATACATCCTTTTGGTAATATCAAGTTGTTTAAAGTTGTTGTTTGTGGCCGGGTCATCAATGTTCAAATACAGAGGGCTTTGTATGTGGTCACTATACTCCGGAACTGTAGGCAGAGATTCTTTTGGCACAATGAGTACGGTAAACGGCTTGTATGACACCATCCCCACAAGGAAATCGGCAAAATCTCCAATTTTATGGTAATAATCTACCGATTCTGTCTGTGATTTTGCCCCATGTGTTTTATGGGTTTTGTATGAAGCGATTCCTTTTGAGCAACCCTTAACATATGGTGTTTTTAGTTGGA
>ERZ777306.4093-NODE-4093-length-13873-cov-4.724128_pt1 | contig 13873 bp, 10 predicted proteins | sample MGYA00374966_ERZ777306 | MGnify/ENA primary metagenome ERZ777306 (study PRJEB29329, sample SAMN06343882) | mouse gut metagenome | isolation source: Mouse cecum | place: Austria: Vienna | collected 2014-11-15 ...
AAAAGAGCTTGGGCATCGCGCTTGCCGACATGAAGATGCGCGCGGTCGACTACTTCTTCGAACATTTTATTCCCGCCTTTTCGCTCACGCTCGACGAATTGGAAGGACTGTAAAGGATTCCGTAAAAAATGCGAGGCGGCACATTTGTGCCGCCTCGCATTCGTTGCGTTTTAGGGGTTCGTCGTCGCGAGTTTTTGCGCAACGGCGTCCTTTACGTATGCTTCTGCGTTCATACCGATGACGATCGCCGCAATCTCGAACAGCGCAAGCCCGACGAAGATTCCGGTAACGGTGTTGACGACGGCGACGACGGTCGCAGTAAACGCCGCCGCGATCAGAATGATGAGGAGGTTTACGAGCAACAGTTTGAACGAATTTTTAACGTTGATGATTTCGCGCGCCTTTACGGTTTTCCAGCCGTGCAGAAGATACGCTTCGATCAGCGCGCCGATCCCGATGAGGAAGGGAGACAGCAAGGTGAGAATTATCAGGCTTGCCGGCCAGAGCGCGGTGAGGTAGGAAGAGAGCACGACGTACGACGTAACGAGAAAGGAGTCGATGAGGGTCGCGAGAAACAGCTTCCAGAATGCGCGTTTTGCGATCGTGCGGCGGATGAGGGACTTCGTTACGAAATATCCCGCAATGATCCCGACGATCGCGAAAAACAGGACGAGCACGACGCCTGCGGCGATCGTCGCGATGCAGTGGTTCAGCGCTTCCTGCGCCTGCGCGACCAGCGGTTCGTAGTCCTCGACCAACGCTTTCACGCATTCGGTAAAGGTGTTCATCAGCCAGTCGCGGCTGAGAATCGAACGGATCGCTTCGGTCGGTTCGCTCCAATTCAGCGCGCCGACGGAGGACGCGAAGCTGTCTTTCAGCGCGTTGAAATCGAGGCTTGCGTTGTTTGCGATGTCCTGTACGCTTGCGGTCAGCTCTCCGATCGCGGCCGACATCAGCGGGATTGCGACGGAAAGTCCGAGGATCACACCGAGGGCGAGCGTCCCGAAGGGGGTGAAAAAATATTTCAGGCTCTTAAAAAAGCTCTTTAAACCGTTTTTGATCATTGTTTTTTCCTTAGCAGGCTCAAATAAACCGTCAGTACCGCGATGTCGGCGGGATTCACGCCGGAGATGCGTTCCGCTTGTCCGAGGTTCAGCGGGCGGACGCGTGCGAGTTTTTCCCGCGCTTCCAGCCGTAACCCCTCGATTTTCGCATAGTCGAGATCGGGGGGAAGCGGTTGGTTTTCCGTCTTTTTCGCGCGCTCGATCTGCGCTTCTCCGCGTTTGAGGTATCCTTCGTACCGCAAGTCAGTTTCGCAGCACAGCAACACGTCGCGGGGAACGTCGCCCAAAACGCCGAACGTCTGCGCGATTTCCCTCAGCGGGATCCCGCGCCTTATGAGGTCGGCGTAAGTGACGCCCGCGTTCAGAGTTGCGCCGTCGTGCATCTGTACGAGCGCGCATGCCTTGCTCTGATCCGCCCGCGTGTTCAAAAACGCATTTGTCTCTTCGCGCATGCGTTTGCGGTCGAGGTATTTGCGATAGCGTTCTTCCGTCACGAGTCCGCAATCGTAACCGATCTGCGTCAGTCTCAAATCGGCGTTGTCCTGACGGAGGGAGAGACGGAATTCCGCCCGCGAAGTCATCATGCGGTAGGGTTCGTCCGTTCCCTTGGTCACGAGGTCGTCGATCAGAACGCCGATATACGCCTGATCCCTTCTCAGAATCAGCGGGGGAAGTCCGCGCAATTTCAGCGACGCGTTCAAGCCCGCGATCAATCCCTGCGCGGCGGCTTCTTCGTATCCGCTGGTGCCGTTGATCTGTCCCGCAGTGTAAAGCCCTTCGACTTTTTTAAATTCGAGGGTGGGCAACACGTCGAGGGTGTCGACGCAATCGTATTCGATCGCATAGGCATAGCGCACGATTTCGCACGCTTCGAGCCCCTCCACGGTGCGGTACATTGCCTTTTGGAGATCGTGCGGGAGGGAAGTGGAAAGCCCCTGCACGTACATTTCCGTCGTGTCGGTGCCCTCCGGTTCCAGAAAGAGCTGATGCCGTTCTTTGTCGCGGAAGCGCACGACTTTGGTTTCGATCGAAGGACAGTAACGGGGGCCCGTGGAAGAGATCTGTCCGTTATAGAGGGGAGCGCGGTCGAGATTTTCGAGAATGAGTTGGTGCGTCTTTGCGTTGGTGTAAGTGAGATAGCAGGGCGTTTGAACGGCGGGTACGCCGTCGTTTAAAAAGGAAAACGGAAATACCTCTTCACCCGGCTGTTCGGGCAGGCGGGACACGTCCACCGTGCGCCCGTCGAGCCGCGCGGGGGTCCCCGTCTTAAAACGCCGCACGGTGTAACCGAGCTTGACGAGGTTTTCGGTAAGGAAGGTCGCGTTCGCAAAGCCGTTGGGTCCGCTGTCCTGCACGGTTTCGCCCGTGATCGTTCTGGAATTGAGGTAAACGCCTGTTGCGACGATCGCCGCGCGGCAGGAAAACACGCCGCCGTACGCCGTTTTCACGCCCGTCACTTTGCCGTTTTCCGTCAGGATTTCCGCCGCTTCGCCCTGTACGATCCGCAACCGGTCGGTATGTTCGAGCACGCGCTTCATCTCGCGGTGATAGGCGTTTTTGTCCGTTTGGGCGCGCAACGACTGGACCGCCGCGCCTTTCCCTTCGTTCAGCGTGCGGTATTGCAGAGCGCAACGGTCGGTATTCAGACCCATTTCTCCGCCGAGCGCGTCGATTTCGCGCACCAGATGTCCTTTCGCCGTGCCGCCGACGGAAGGGTTGCAGGGCATGAAGCCGATGCTGTCGGCGTTGAGCGTTAAAAGTACGGTGAAAAGCCCCGTCCGCGCGAGCGCAAGCGCGGCTTCGCAGCCCGCGTGTCCCGCGCCGATGACGACGGCGTCGCAGTTTCCTTCCGAAAATTCGCGCATGATGCTTCCTCTAAAAAACCCCCTTGCGGGGGTTCGTTCACTGTTTTAAAACGACGCTTTTGATGTCGTTTACGTTTTTTAAGATCTTGTCGTTCACCCGCATCAGTTCGGCGATCTTATCCCGCGCGTAGATGATGGTGGAGTGGTCTCTGCCGCCCATCTCTTTCCCGATGGAGACGAGGGGAAGGGAGAGCATTTCGCACATGAGATAGATGCAGATCTGCCGTGCCTGCACGATTTCGTGCCGCTTGTTTTTTCCGACGAGTTCCGCTTTGGAAATCGAGAAATAGGCGCACGTCGCGCGCACGATGGATTCGGGCGTCGCCTCTTCCTGTTCGTCGCCGGAGATTGCCTCCTGCAACGCGGTCGCGGCGAGTTTCAGCGAAATCGGCTCTTCGTGCAACTTGCTCGCGAAGATCACGGTGTTCAGCCGCCCTTCGAGCGTACGCACGTTGTTGTCGGAATTTTTCACGAGGAACGCGAGGACGTCGTCCGGAACCACATATTTCTTTTCGAGCGCCTTGCGCTTTAATATGGCGATCTTCGTTTCGAGATCGGGCGGTTGAATGTCGGCGATCAAGCCGCCTTCGAATCGCGTCCGCAACCGTTCTTCGAGCGTGGTCAAATCCTTGGCGGGACAGTCGGAGGAAATGACGATCTGTTTGTGCTGTGCGAACAGCTCGTTAAAAGCGTGGAAAAACGCTTCCTGCACGCCGTACTTGCCTGCCCAGAACTGGATATCGTCGATCAGCAACACGTCCACGTTGCGGTAACGGTTACGGAAGCGGGTGCCGCTTTCCCGTCCCGAACCCTTTTTGGAGAACATGCTGTCCACGTATTCGTTCAGGAAATTTTCGCTCGTCGTGTACAGGACTTTCAGCGAGGGTTTCTTTTCGGCGATCTCGTTGGCGATCGCCTGCATGAGGTGGGTTTTCCCAAGTCCCGTGCCGCCGTAGATATAGAGGGGATTGAAGTTTTCCCCCGGCGCTTCGGCGACCGATTTCGCCGCGCCGAACACGAATTTGTTGGAGGAGCCGACGACGAAGGAATCGAACGTATAGCGCTTGTCCAAGACGACGGACGGCATTTCCGCCGCGTCGGGCGTTTCGTCGAGCGTGTAAACGTCGCTGCCTTCCACGACGATCGCGACGTCCGAAAGCCCCACGTCCGCGGAAGCGACCGCTTCGCGGAGTTTTTCGAGATGGTGTCCCGTGATCGTATTCGCCGCGGTCTCGGTGAGCGCTTGCAAAACGATTTTACGGTTCACGACGTCCACCGGTTTCAGATCCTCGATAAACGTGCTGTACGCAATGGGCGTGATCAGCTTTTCGGCGCGTTCTTTTATTTTGCTCCACAATAATCCGAGTTGGCTGTTTTCCGTCATTTTATCCTCTCAAACGCTTTCACTTTTTCCGTTTTTTTGGTATAATGCTTTTCGAAGCAATCACTCTTTCTATATCGATTATATTACAAAATCGCCGAAAAAGAAAGTGTTTTTGCAAAGTTTCCCGTTATGGTCATAAAAAAACTGACGTTGCACAATTTCAGAAATTACGAAAACGAAAGTTTTTCGTTCTCCGAGGGGCTGAACGTTCTCACGGGCAGAAACGCGCAGGGCAAGACGAACTGCGCCGAAGCGGTGTTCTATCTTTGCACCGGTGCTTCTCTGCGCATCCGTCACGAGAAACAGCTCATTCGCCGGGGACAGGATTTCGCATACGTTTCTGCGGAGGCGCTCAGCCGTTACGGCACGGTCCGGCTGGAAGCGAAAATTTACGAAAACCGCAGGGAGCTTTTCGTCAACGGAAACAAACTCGCCCGCGCGGTCGATCTGTTGGGGAACATGAACAGCGTGTTCTTCTCTCCCGGAGAATTACGGTTGGTACAGGACGGACCGGACGAAAGGCGGCGCTTTCTCGATATCTCCATTTCGCAGACTTCGCGCGAATACTGCACTTCGCTCAACCGCTATCGCAAGATCCTCGATCAGCGCAACAATCTGTTGAAGTTGCGGGACGGAAGCGCGGTGCTTGAAACGCTTCCGGTTTGGGACGAACAGTTCGCGCGTTACGCCGCCTGCATCGTCAAAAAGCGCAGAGAATATTTGGCGCAGCTCTCGCCGCTCGCGAGCGAAGCGCACGCGCATCTCACCGACGGCGCGGAGACGCTGGCGTTGGGTACGGACGGAAATTATCCCGCCGACGAGCAGGGGATCTACGAAAAAATTTTAAGGGAAATCACTTCTTCGCGCGAGCGCGATATGCGGCTCGGTTTCACTTCGGTCGGACCGCACCGCGACGATATCCGCATTGCGATCGACGGCGCCGACGCGCGCGGGTTCGCCTCGCAGGGGCAGGCGCGGACGGCGGCGCTTTCGATGAAGCTTGCCGAGACGGAACTCTTCCGCCGCAGTTCGGGCGAAGCGCCCGTGCTGATCCTCGACGACGTGATGAGCGAACTCGATCTTCCTCGCCGTAAAAAGCTATTGGATCGCGTAAAGGGATTGCAGTGTATTCTGACCTGCACGCATGCGGAACGGGTGCTGTACGGAACGGAGAGCAACCGCATCCGTATTCAGAACGGGAGGATTCTTCCGTGAGAGCCGATCTGCATTTGCACAGCAGTTATTCGGACGGCGCGTATCCGCCGCGCGAGATCGCCCGCCGCGTTGCTGCCGCGGGCGTCGGACTCTTTTCTTTGACCGATCACGACGGCATGGAGGGAGAGGAAGAAGCGCGGGCGGCGGCAAAGGAATTCGGCTTGGCGTTCGTCTCCGGCTGGGAGATTTCGTCGTATGCGGAAGAGGGGAAAGTGCACGTTTTGGGATACGGCTGTCGGCGCGGCAAGGCGTACGAAACCTTTCTCGAAGAAAGGATCCGCGGCGGGCTCCTGCGCGCGGAGGATTCCCTGAAAAAGGCGAACGCCCGTTTTTCTCTGTCCCTTACGATGGAGGACGTACTGCGCGAACAGACGGAAAAAAGCGCGCCCGTCCATACCGTGCACGTTGTTCGCGCGGTCGCGCGCGCGATCGGGATCCCGTCGGAGAAAGCGTATTCCGCGTATTTTGCAAAAGGGAAAGCGGCGTATTCCGCACTCTACCGTCCCACGCCGGAAGAGGCGGTTTCCGTCATCCATGCCTGCGGCGGGATCGCCGTGCTCGCACACCCCGGACGGCTCGGAGCGGATTGCGCCGCGCGGGAAGCGCTGGCGGATCGGCTGTGCGCGGTCGGGCTGGACGGTATAGAATGCTTCTACACGTCGCATACTGTCAGAGAAACGGAGCGCTTTCGGGCGTATGCGAAGGCGCGCGGACTTCTGGAAACGGGCGGGTCGGATTTTCACGCGGACGGACGCGGGGAGGCGGTCGGACAGCCCGAGTTCCGTCCGTCCGAGCGGCTCTTGCGCGCGTTGCGTATCCGTTGACGGGGAGCAAATGATAAGGCTATACGGTTCGGCGCTGTCGCTACTCCTTGCGGGGAGTTTCTTTTTTTCTCCTTTTGCGGGAAGGGTGCGCGGCGGCGTGACAATCAACGGCGCGGAGGTCGGCGGAATGCGTTACGAAGAGGCGGAACAGACCGTGCGGGAGAGATTGCGCGCGGAGACGATTCCGTTTGCGATCGCAACGCCGGACGGGGAATACGCGCCCGAAGTGTCGTATTCGGACAACGCGGCGAAACTGGTGCGCAGTGCGAAAAAAGGAGAGACGTTGCGCGCGGAAGCCGTGCGCACGTGGGTGACGGCGGAGGCGGAGATCGCGGCGCTTTGCGCGCGCTGTGCGCGGGACGCGCAGGACGCGGAACTGCAATTTTCCGCAAAGGGGTTTGTTTATATCGCCGAGCGGAAGGGGATCTATTGCGATTACGCGGAAAGCCTTTGCGCCGCGCTCGACTGTCTGCAACGCGGCGGGGGAACGGTCTCGCTCGTCGTGCGCGAATATTCTCCCGCCGTGACGGAAGCGGATCTTCGCGCGCGCACCCGCCTGCTTGCCTCCTTTACGACTTATTTTAACGGCGACAACACGGCGCGGTCGGAAAATATCGCGCTCGCGGCTTCCCGCATCGCGGGGACGGTGATCGAAGCGGGCGGGGAATTTTCCTTCAACCGCGTCGTCGGCAAGCGCACGCGGGAGAACGGGTTTCAGGACGCCGCCGTCATTCTGGACGGGGAATTCGTCCCCGGCGTGGGCGGCGGGGTCTGTCAGGCGAGCACGACGCTCATGAACGCCGCGCTCCGCGCGGGCATGAAGATCACCGAAAGCCGCAACCATTCCCTTTCGGTGGGTTACGTTCCGCCCTCGCTCGACGCGATGGTTTCCGAATACAGCGACCTCAAATTCAAAAATCCGTACGACACTCCCGTATACCTTCTGGCGCAGACGGGAAAGAGCAGCGTCACTTTCCGTCTGTACGGACTGCCCGACGGAAAGCGTTACGAGACGGAGAGCCGCGTGCTGTTCCGCCTTACGCCGCCGCCCGCGGAGGAGATCGAGGGGGAAGAGGACAAGGTGATCCGCGCCGAAAAGGAGGGGCTGGCGAGCGAGAGCTATCTGCTCACGTACGATCAGGCGGGCAGGCTTTTGAGCCGGAAGCTGTTCCGTCGGGACACTTACGCCGCCCAGCGCGGGAAAGTGCAGGTGAAGCCGCCCGCGCCGGAAGGGGACGAAACGGAACAGCCCGAAACGGAACAGCCCGAAACGGAAGAGCCCGAATTGCCGTCGCCGCCTTCCGATTCCGTATTTTCCGAAATTCCCGATAAAAATTGCGGAAACGCCTTAAAATGAGTTGATTTTTTTCGGAACTTGCTTTATAATCTTAAATTGACTTCGGGCGTTCCTCTGTCGGTATCGGGTATGAACGTCGCGTAAAACACGGAGGTAAAGTCAAAATGGGACTCATCGAGCAGATCGAAGCCGAGGGCATGAAAGAGAGCGTTCCCCGGTTCAATGTCGGGGACACCGTCAAAGTCGGCTATCGCATTATCGAAGGCGGTAAGGAAAGAGTTCAGAATTTCGAGGGCGTCGTGATCGCAAAGAAAAACGGCGGCATCCGCGAAACGTTCACGGTGCGCCGTCTTTCGTTCGGCGTCGGCGTGGAACGCTGCTTCCCGCTTCATTCCCCGAAGGTGGCGTACGTCACCGTCGTCCGCGCAGGCAAAGTCAGAAGAGCGAAGCTCTATTATCTGAGAGGTCTGACCGGAAAAGCGGCGAAAATCAAAGAAAAGAAGTAATCGAGCGCTTCGAAAAGCGAATCCGTCAAAAGTCAATGGCGGGTTCGTTTTTTTATGCGGTCCGCACGGCGGCGGCAAAATGCGCTTGCGTTTTCGGCGCGACGGGTTTCTTCTTCAAAAAATTTTCGGTAAATTTCCGAAAATCCGTTTACAATTTCCGTTTTATCGGTTAGAATAGAAAATATCATTATAATAGGGAAACATAACGATGAAAAAAACTGATCGTAAAAAACCTTCGTTTTTCATGAGCGCCTTTTTCGTACTCGCGCTGATTTTTCTTGCATTCGGACTGGGAACGCTCGGTTCCGTGCAGGGCGTGGGGAAACCGTACGAAATGATGAAATCGGGCAACGACGAATTCAGCGTCGTGTTCCGTTTGGAAAATCCGAAAAAGGAACTGAAAGCGGGCGGTACGGAAACGACGTATATGCGTTATCGCAAAGTCTATCTCAACCTCGGCGGCATTTACGCCGAAGAGGATGCGACGGCGACGCTCAGATTGAACTGGGGTACGAGCACGTCCTCTTCCTCGCTTTCTTCTTCCAGCCGCGAGATGAACGCGAAATTCGAAAACGTTTTGCCCGAAAAGGTGGAAGACGGAAAGGAGAGCACCGCCGTCAAAGCGGATTTCGGCAACTGGATCGAACCGTTCGGCAGTAAGCTCACGACGACGGAGTACGCCGTTTCGACGTATCCCTATTTCAAACTCACGATTCCCAAAAAGGACGGACAGCCGTCCGTCAACGTTCTGATCAACGAAATCGTTTTCGTGGGAGAGGTTCTGACGGGGAGCGGCGGGGAAGGAACGGGGGAATACCGCGTGATCCCCGCGAGCGTCTATTCCGCGACTCTTCTTTCGAACGAATCGACGGCGCAGGCGAAGGCGCGCGCTTCCGCGCTCGTCGACTGCCAGTATATGCCCACGCTCGCGCAGTCGTCCTTCTTCCGTTACGGCGGCGAAGAGATCGCCATGACCATGACGCTCGCGCAGATGCGGCTCGGCAACACGTTCGGCACCGGCAACGTCTATTACGGCGACACCGTTTACAATTCGTTCGGGACGAGCCTGCTCGCCTTCGGAACGCTGATCTTCGGCAGCAGCCCGTTCGGACTGCGCTTCTTCCCGATGCTCGCTTCGTTCGGGATTCTCGTGATCGGATTCTTTTTTGCGAAAAAACTGTTCGGCAGCGATAAGGCGGGGTTTGCGTTCGCGCTTCTCTATGCGCTGTGCAACTTCTCGTTCGGCTTCGGTCATCTCGGTACGCCGCTCATGATCGGCGTGTTCTTTCTGTTCGCTTCTCTGTATTGTTGTTGGCTGTTTTATGCGAACGGACTTGCGCGTGCGGGCGCGAAAGACGCGGCGCCGCTTGCGGTTTCGGGCTTGTGCGGCGCCGCGGCGGTCTGCGTGAACGGCGCGATGATCATTCCCGTCGCGGGCGTTGCGGGGCTTTTCGTGCTCGGGCTCTTGCGTCAGTTGAAAGAACGCAGGGTCGCGCTCGATCTTGCGATCGAAGAAGCGGAGGCGGAAGCGGCGGGGACCGCGCCGGTCGCGCAGGTTGCCGAAGGGGGCGAGGCGGAACCCACGGGCAAGGAAAAAGTCGCGTGCGTGCTTTCGGACTATCGCCGCAAGAACACGGTCGCGCCGGCGGCGTTCTTCACGAGCCTGATCATCGGCGGACTGCTGTTTTCCCTTCTGTTCCTGTTGCCCGTCTATTACGTCGCGATCAAGCTCTACGACAATCCCGCGTCGCCGACTTCGAATATCTTCTTCCTCGCCGCAAAGCTGTTTGCGGGCGGGTTTACGGGTGCGAACGTCTTCGCGTCCGATTCCGCATGGTCGGTCGTACACTATCTCTTCCGCGGAACGGGAGAATGGTATGCGATCACGGCAGTGGTCACGAACGGCGTCGCCGCCCTGTTCGGGCTTGCGGGGATCGCGTACGCGGTCTACCGCATCGTAACTCTCGTGAAAAACAAAGAGGGCTTCGGCGCGGCGTTCGTAACGGTCGTTACGCCGCTTGCGGGGATCGTAGTATCCCTGCTCGTCGCGATCTTTGCGAAGGGCGCGGTTGCGTTCACCGTCCTCGCCTATCTCTTCGCGTTCCTGCTTGCCGCGGGCGCGGTGAAGTATTTTACGGAGCAAGAGGGCAAGATCGCCAAAACCGCGAAAATCGTGTGCGTCACGGGCGTCGTGATGCTCGCGATCGGCTTTGCGATTTTCGCCGTGTTCACCTTCTCCCTGCCTTTGCCCGCGTCGTTTATGGCAAGGTTCTGAGGAATAAATTTTAACGGAGGAAAGAGCTATGATTGCGAAAGTCGTATGCTATGCGCTTAACGGTCTCGACGGCGTTCCCGTGGAAGTGGAAACGGACGTCAACAAAGGCGTGCCCGCTTACGAAATGGTGGGTTTGCCCGACACCGCCGTAAAAGAGAGCAAAGAACGCGTGCGTTCCGCGCTCAAAAACAGCGGTATGCTCTTTCCCATGAACAAAATAACCGTGAACTTTGCGCCCGCCGATATCCGTAAGGAGGGCGCTTCGTTCGATCTTGCCGTTGCGATCAGTCTGCTGAAAGCGAGCGAACAGCTCGTCGGCGCCGATCTGAGCGATACCGTGTTTTTGGGCGAGCTTGCGCTCAACGGCGATTTGCGTCCCGTCTCCGGCATGCTTCCCATTCTGATTGCGGCGAAGATCCGCGGGTTTTCCAAATTCGTCATTCCCTTGGCGAACGCGAAAGAAGCGCGTTTTCTGGGCGGCGCGGAAATCTATCCCGCGCGCAATCTTGCGACGGCGGTAAAGCATCTTCTCGGGATCCAACCGATCCCGCCGCTCGAAACCTGCGAATTTGCCGTTCGCAAAGAAAAGCGGAGTTCGGCGGATCTGCAATTCGTAAAAGGACAGCCCGTTGCGCGGCGCGCGCTCGAAATCGCGGTCGCGGGCGGACACAACCTGCTGTTGATGGGGCCGCCAGGAACGGGAAAGACAATGCTTGCGCGCTGTCTGCCCACCGTCATGCCCGATCTTGCTTTCGACGAGGCGTTGGAAATCACGAAAATCCACTCCGTCGCGGGCGTTCTGGACGAGGAGGGGATCGTGAGCGAGAGACCCTTCCGCACGCCGCATCATACCGCGACGACCGTTTCGATGTGCGGCGGGGGAAACCGCGTCGTCCATCCGGGGGAGATCTCGCTGGCGCACGGCGGCGTGCTGTTCCTCGACGAGCTTCCCGAATACAAGCGCACGACGCTTGAAGCGTTGCGTCAGCCACTTGAAGACGGCGTGATTACCGTCTCGCGCGCGGGCGGAACGTTTACATACCCCGCGCGGTTCATGCTCTGCGCGAGCATGAACCCCTGTCCCTGCGGCAATTACGGCGCGGCGAACAAGACGTGCAGCTGCACGCCCGCCGAGATCCGCAGATACCGTAAAAAGGTTTCGGGGCCCTTGCTCGACAGAATCGATTTGCAGGTGGAAGTGGACAACGTCACTTACGACGATCTCACGAGCGCCGCGATGCAGGAGTCTTCCGCCGCCGTAAAACAGCGCGTGGACGCGGCGAGAAAAATTCAGCGTAACCGCTTTTCGGGATCGGGAATTAATACCAATTCAGAAATGGGCGAACGCGAACTGCACGATTACTGCCGGCTTTCCGCGGAAGGCGACGGCATTCTGCGCGCGGCGTTCGACAGAATGAATCTTTCCGCCCGCGCAAGGGGTAGAATCGTGAAAGTCGCGCGTACGATCGCCGACCTCGATTCGAGCGAAGAGATCTTGCCGAAACACGTTTACGAAGCGGTGTCTTACCGCATTTACGATAAAATAGGATGAGTATGACGGCGGAAGAAAAAGCGTTAATATGGCTTTGTTCGCTGTCCGGATTGGAGTATCGCGACCGCGTCGCGCTGTTGCTTGCGGCGAAGAAGGATCCGTTGAGACTTCTCGAAGAATGGGAGAAATTTTCTCCGCTTCTGATAAAAACGGGAAAAAGCGGGTTATATATGAAAGACCGGTCTGCGCGCCTTATGCAGGCGGACGCGTTTGCGGAAGAGCTGGAACGGAAGGGAAGATTTGCGATCACACCGATGAGCGGCGACTATCCGCGCAAAGAGTTTGCCGATTTTTCCGATCCGCCGCTGGCGCTGTTCGGCGAAGGGAACCGTTCGCTCATGCGCACGCGGAAGTTCTGCGTGGTGGGTTCGCGCATTACCCCGCCCTGGGCGGAGAAGAAAGGCAGAGAGATCGCCTCGGCGCTTTCGGAACGGTTTACGATCGTCACGGGGCTTGCGGAGGGCGGCGACTGCGCCGCGATCGCGGGCGCGCTTCCGAGCGGGAAACTCGTCTGCGTTCTGCCAACGGGACTTGATAACTGTTATCCCGCCGCGCACGCGGCTTTAAAAGCGAAGATCGGGCGTTCGGGGCTGTTGCTTTCGGAATACCCGCCGGGCGAGGGCGCGAAAAGACATTCTTTCCGCGCGCGGAACAGAATCCTTGCGGGACTTTCCGAAGGGGTGCTGGTCGTTTCCGCGGCGGAACGGAGCGGAACGCTGATCACGGCGAACGCCGCATTCGATCACGATCGGGAAGTGTTCGCGCTGCCTCACAACGTCGGCGCGTCGCACGGCGAGGGTTGCAACGAGCTGATCAAGCGCGGCGCGCGCCTTACGACGGATGCGGAGGACGTGTTTTCCGTCTACGGATTTCATGCGTCGCGGCGCGACGCGGCGGAGCTGTCGCCGCAGGAAGCGGCGGTACTGAACGTGTTGCGCGAATCGGGCGAATTGCACGTGACGGCGATCGCGGAACGCGCGGGGATCAAAATTTATGAGGCGTCGGCAGTGCTTTCGTCTCTCGAAATCAAAAATTTAGCTGTGAAATCGGGCGGGAATCAATACAGCGCCGTCTGAACGAGGAGTGACAATGGATCTGATCATCGTGGAATCGCCTTCCAAGGCAAAGACAATCTCCAAATACTTAAAGGGGAAGTATCGCGTAGACGCTTCGGGCGGACATATCCGCGACCTTCCGCAGAAAAAGCTCGGCGTTGCGGTGGATAAAAATTACGAACCCAAGTACGTGACTTCTCCCGGAAAAGAGGAGACGATTGCGCGGCTTACCGACGAGGCGAAGAAAGCCGATAAAATTTATCTCGCAACCGACCCCGACCGCGAGGGCGAGGCGATCAGCTGGCATTTGCAAACGGTGCTCGGTCTGGACGAGAGCGGGGAGAACCGCATCGAGTTCAACGAAATTTCTCCCAAGGCGGTGGAGCGGGCGCTGAAATCCCCCCGTAAGATCAATTACAACCTCGTGGACGCGCAGCAGGCGCGCCGCGTGATGGATCGGCTCGTGGGCTATAAACTCTCGCCGCTTCTCAACAATAAGATTCAGAACGGGCTTTCGGCGGGCCGCGTACAGTCGGTTGCGCTTCGGCTCGTCGTGGACCGCGAGCGCGAAATTCAGGCGTTCAAGCCGGAAGAATACTGGAACGTGAACGCCGAATTGCAGGATAGCGAGAAGAAGTTTTCTCCCTTCAAAGCGGCGCTTGAAAAGTTCGAAGGCAAGAAGTTCAAAATCGGCAACAAGACGGAGGCGGACGCGGTGCTTGCCGCGCTCGGCGCGGGGAGTTACTCCGTTGCAGGCGTCAAAAATTCGGTCGCGAAATCGCACGCGCCCGCGCCGTTCACGACGAGTACGTTGCAGCAGGACGCTTCCAACAAGC
>ERZ777306.4096-NODE-4096-length-13851-cov-5.095100_pt1 | contig 13851 bp, 11 predicted proteins | sample MGYA00374966_ERZ777306 | MGnify/ENA primary metagenome ERZ777306 (study PRJEB29329, sample SAMN06343882) | mouse gut metagenome | isolation source: Mouse cecum | place: Austria: Vienna | collected 2014-11-15 ...
CACGGTGGATGTCCACGTCCGCCGCGTGCGCGCCAAGCTCGGCCCCGACCTGGCCCAGCGCCTGGAGACGGTGCGCGGCGTCGGTTATCTCTGGAGCGCCTAGGGCCGGCTGCCGGACGCCCGCGGGAAGGTTTTCCCGCGGGCGTTGCCGTGTGAGGGGCGGGCGCGGCGGGCGGGGCGCTATACTGGATGCCCGAATGCCCTCGCTACGTAAGGATCCCCATGACGAAGAAGATCGCCGTCATCGACGGAAACTCGCTCATGCACCGCGCCTACCATGCCGTGCCCCCCACGATGAACGCGCCCGACGGCACGCCCACCAACGCCGTCTTCGGCTTCCTCGCCATGCTGCTCAAGTTCATCGACATGGCCAAGCCCGACGCGCTCGTGTGCGCCTTCGACGCGGGCAAGCCGGCCTTCCGCATCGAGGCGCTCGAGCAGTACAAGGCCCAGCGCCCGCCGATGGACGATGAGCTGCGCGTGCAGTTCCCCATCATGGAGGAGCTGCTCGGCGCCATGAACGTGCCCGTCGTGAAGGTGAAGGGCTGGGAGGGCGACGACATCTTGGGCACCATCGCCGCGCGCGACGAGGAGCTGGGCTACGAGACCCTGCTCGTCACCGGCGACAAGGACGCCTACCAGCTGGCGAGCGCCGCCACGCGCATCGTCACCACGAAGCGGGGCGTCACCGACATCGCCATCTACGGGCCCGAGCAGGTGGAGGAGCGCTACGGCGTCACGCCCGAGCAGTTTCCCGACTTCCTCGGGCTCATGGGCGACTCCTCCGACAACATCCCCGGGGTGCCGGGCATCGGCGCGAAGACGGCGGCCAAGCTGCTCCAGCGCTTCGGCACCATGCAGGGCATCTACGACAACCTCGCCGAGCTCAAGGGCAAGCAGCTCGAGAACCTGCGCGACAACGAGGAGGCCGCCTTCCTCAGCCGCGACATCGCCACCATCGTGCGCGACCTCGACTTCCCCCTCGATTTGACCGAGGCCGCGTTCCCGGCGTTCTCGGCCGAGGCGGTGGAGGAGGCCTTCGGGCGCTACCAGCTGACGAGCCACCTCGTCCGCGTGCTCAAGCTCGTGGGGGCCGAGGCCACGCGCGCGGAGGCGAAGCTCGCATGGGAGCCCCTCGTCACCGGCGCGGAGGCCCCGGCGCTCGTCGAGGGCGCGCTCTCCGCCGGCGAGGTGATCGGCGTGGCCCTCATGGAACCCGAGCAGATCTCGCTCTTCGACAACGCGGTGACGGGAGCCTTCGCCACCTCGCGGGGCACGGCGGTGCCCGCCGGCGACGAGGCCCTCGTGCTGTTCGCGCGCGTCCTGCGCGAGGGCGCGTTCGCCGCGCTCGACGCCAAGGCGGCCGTCCGCCGCGTCTATCCGGCCGACACGTCGCTGCCCGCGCTCGTCGACGAGGCGGACCTGGCCGCCATGGACGCCTTCGACCTGGGACTGGCCGGCTACGTGCTCAACTCGTCGGTGTCCGCCTACACCCTCGAGGCCCTCATGGAGGCCCACGGCGGCGGCGCGCTGCCGGAGGTCGCCGGAGACGAGGCGCGCGCCGCCGTGGCCGCGGCCGCCGCGCGCCACCTAGTGGAGCCCCTTACCCGCGCCCTGGAGCAGGAGGGGTCGCTCGCGGCCTACCGCGACATCGACCTGCCCCTCGTGGCGGTGCTCGCCGCCATGGAGCGCACGGGCGCGGCGCTCGACGCCGAGCGCCTGGCTGAGCTGGGCCGCAGCGCCCAGGCCGAGCTTGACGAGCTGTCCCAGCAGATCATCGACGCGGCCGGCGAGCCCTTCAACATCGACTCGCCCAAGCAGCTGGCCCACATCCTGTTCGAGGTGCTCGGGCTCACGCCGCTCAAGAAGAACCAGCGCGGCTACTCCACCGACGCGAGTGTCCTGAAGGAGCTGGCCAAGGAGAGCGAGCTGCCGGGGCTCATCCTGCGCTACCGCGAGCAGGCCAAGCTCAAGTCCACCTACATCGACGCCCTGCCGCGCATGCGCGCCGGCGATGGGCGCGTGCACACGCAGTTCAACGAGACGGTCACCACCACCGGCCGCCTCTCCTCCTCCGACCCCAACCTCCAGAACATCCCCGTGCGCACCGAGGCCGGCCGCCAGATCCGCGCCTGCTTCGTACCGCTCGCGCCAGGCGAGCTGTTCCTCTCGGCCGACTACTCGCAGATCGAGCTGCGGCTGCTCGCGCACCTCTCAGGCGATGAGCACCTGGTGGCCGCGTTCAACTCCGGCGCCGACTTCCACGCCTCCACCGCCGCGCGCGTCTTCGGGCTGCCCGTCGAGGAGGTGACGCCCGAGCTGCGCAGCCGCGCGAAGGCCGTGAACTTCGGCATCGTCTACGGCCAGCAGGCCTACGGGCTCTCGCAGAGCCTGGACATCCCCTTCGGCGAGGCCAAGGCGATGATCGACCGCTACTTCGAGGCCTACCCCGGCGTGCGCGCCTACCTGGACGCCACGGTGGCGAAGGCGGCCGAGGACGGGTTCGCCGAGACGATGTTCGGCCGCAAGCGGCACATCCCCGAGCTCAAGGCGCGCAACGCCCAGCAGCGCGGCTTCGGCGAGCGCACGGCCATGAACCACCCCATGCAGGGCAGCGCCGCCGACATCATCAAGATGGCGATGAACGAGGTGGAGCGCCGCCTGCGCGAGGAGGGCTTCGCCGCCAAGCTTATGATCCAGGTCCACGACGAGCTGGACTTCTCGGTGCCGGCGGACGAGGTGGAGCGGCTGGCCGCCATGGTGAGGGAGGTCATGGAGAACGTGGTGGCGTTGGCGGTGCCGCTTGACGTGGACGTGTCCTGGGGCGCCACTTGGGCCGAGGCGCACTAAAAATGCGCAATTTGCTGTTGACGGTCACGCGCCCCGCTGGTAGGATATTGCCTTGCGTTTAGTCACATTCAAGGAGATATATACTATGTACGCAATCGTTAAGACGGGCGGCAAGCAGTACAAGGTCGCTCCCGGAGACAAGTTGAACATCGAGAAGCTGGACGTCGAGCCTGGCGACAAGGTCGAGCTGGAGGCCATCTGCGTCGTCGACGGCGACAAGGTCGAGGCCGATCCGGCCAAGGCCGCGGCCACCAAGGTCGTCGCCACCGTGCTCGAGCAGTTCAAGGGCGAGAAGCAGCTGGTCTTCAAGTTCAAGAAGCGCAAGAACTACAAGAAGCTGCGCGGCCATCGCCAGCAGCTCACCCGCGTGAAGATCGAGTCTGTCGGCTCCGCTAAGGCCGAGTAGCAGCGCAAGGGAGGTTTGAATCATGGCACACAAGAAGGGCTTGGGCTCTACCCGTAACGGCCGCGACTCCCGCGCTCAGCGCCTGGGCGTCAAGAAGTTCGGCGGCGAGTTCGTGAAGACGGGCAACGTCATCGTCCGCCAGCACGGCACCCACTTCCACCCCGGCGAGAACGTCGGCCGTGGCAGCGACGACACCCTGTTCGCCCTGTGCGACGGCACCCTGGAGTTCACCAAGGGCGTCAAGCGCAAGGTTCACGTTCGTCCGCAGGCATAAACGCACACAGCTTAACGACTGCGTATCATCTCTGTTATATCGGTGCCCTCTGCTTGCCAGGGGGCACTTTTCGTTACGTAGGGCCGAGGAGGTCCCCATGTTCATCGACAAAGTGCGCATCCACGTGCGCGGTGGCAACGGCGGCGCCGGCTGCATGTCGTTCCGTCGCGAGGCCCACGTCCCCAAGGGCGGGCCGGACGGCGGCGACGGCGGCCACGGCGGCAACGTGGTGGTCCAGGCGGACGCGAGCGTGTCCTCGCTCATCGAGTACCGCTTCAAGCACCACTTCAAGGCCGAGCGCGGCACCCATGGCCGCGGCAGCCGCATGCACGGCGCCCAGGGCGAGGACCTTGTGCTCAAGGTGCCGGTGGGCACCGTGGTGCGCGAGTACTTCGAGGAGACCAGGGAGACCGGCGAGCTCATCGCCGACCTCACCCATGACGGCGAGGCCGTCACCGTTGCCCGCGGCGGCATGGGTGGTCGCGGCAACATCCACTTCGTCACGTCCACCCGCCGGGCCCCCGCCTTCGCCGAGCTGGGAGAGCCGGCTCAGGAGGGCTGGATCGAGCTGGAGATGAAGCTCATGGCCGACGCGGCGCTCGTGGGCATGCCGAGCGCCGGGAAGAGCTCGCTCATCGCCAAGATGAGCGCGGCGCGCCCCAAGATCGCCGACTACCCCTTCACCACGCTCGTGCCCAACTTGGGCGTGGCCACCTCGGGCGATCTGTCCTTCGTCGTGGCCGATATCCCCGGGCTCATCGAGGGCGCGCACGAGGGGCGCGGCCTGGGGCATGAGTTCCTGCGCCACATCGAGCGCACGGCGCTCATCGTGCATATCGTGGACCTGACGGGCGACTACGAGGGGCGCGATCCGCTGGAGGACTACGAGATCATCAACCGCGAGCTGGCGCTCTACGCGTCTGAGCTGGCCGAGCGGCCGCGCATCGTGGTGGCCAACAAGATCGACGTGCCCGGCACCGAGGAGGCGTGCGAGCGCCTGGCCGCGCGCGTGCGCGCCGACTCGGTGGCCGCGGCCGGCGGCAACGAGTTCGCGCCGAGCCCCATCGACCCCAAGCTCTACCGCATCTCGGCGCTCACCGGCGCCGGCGTGGACTCGCTCAAGGCAGCCATCGCCACCAAGGTGCACGAGCTGCGCGAGGCCGCCCGCGACGCGGCGGCCGCCGACGTGCAGTACGAGCACGTGTGGGAGCATCGCCGCGAGGCGCGCGACAAGCGCTTCACGGTCACGCGCGAGGGCGACGCCTTCCGCGTCACCGGCGGCCAGGTGGAGCGCATGGTGGTGCAGACCGACTGGGAGAACGAGGAGGCCGTCGTCTTCCTCCAGCACCGCATGAAGCGCCTCGGCGTCGATGACGCGCTGCGCAAGGCCGGCGCGCTCGACGGGGACGAGATCCGCATTCTCGGCTACTCCTTCGACTACGAGTCGCCCGAGGGGCACGTGGATGTCTACCAGGAGCTGGACCTGTGACGGGGGCGGACGCGGCGTCGCGCCGCCTCGTGGTCAAGATCGGCTCCTCCACGCTCACCACGCCCGACGGCCGGCCCGACTACGCCTACCTTGACGGCCTGGCCGAGCAGATGGCCGCCGTGCGCGCCGAGGGCTGGCAGCCGGTCATCGTGACGAGCGCGGCCATCGCCTGCGGGCTGGAGGCGCTCGGCATCGCGGAGCGCCCGACCGACATGCCGAGCCTTCAGGCCGCGGCCTCGGTGGGGCAGGGCGCGCTCTCGGCGGCCTATGCGAGCGCCTTCGCGAAGCGGGGGATGCTCACCTCGGTGGTGCTGCTCACCCGTCGCGACACGGCTGACCGCACCGCCTACCTCCACGCGCGCGACACGCTCACGCGCCTGCTTGAGCTGGGCGTGGTGCCCGTGGTGAACGAGAACGACACGGTGTCGGTCGAGCAGATCCGCTTCGGCGACAACGACACGCTGGCTGCGCTCGTGGCCTGCCTCATCGACGCCGACCTCATGGTGATCCTGTCGGACATCGACGGGCTCTACGACGACAACCCCCGCCGCAACCCCGACGCCCGCCTCATCGAGCGGGTGGAGCGCATCGGCAAGGACGTGATGGCCGTGGCCGGCGAGGCGGGGACGGCCGTGGGCTCGGGCGGGATGATCACCAAGATCAAGGCGGCCCGCGTGCTCATGGCGGCGGGCATCCCGATGGTCATCTGCCAGGGGCGCCGCCCCGGCTGCGTGGCCGACGCCGCGGCCGGGCGCGCGGTGGGAACGCTGTTCACCGCGCCGGCCCGCCCGCACGCCATCACGCCGAAGAAGCTCTGGATAGCGCTGGGCGACGCCGCCCGCGGCACCATCACGGTGGACGCGGGCGCTCGCGAGGCGCTTGTGCGCGGCGGCAAGTCGCTTCTCGCCGTGGGCGTGCGGGCCGTGGAGGGCTCCTTCGCCTGCGACGACATCGTGGACGTGGCCGACGGCGAGGGGCACGTGTTCGCCCGCGGCCGCGCCGCCGCCGCGAGCGACCTGCTCGCGCTCGCGGCGGGCAGGACCCGCGAGGAGCTGGCGGCCAACGCCATCCTGGCCGTGCTGGACGAGAAGCCGGTCATCCACCGCGATGACCTGGTGCTGTTCGAGTAAGGAGGAGTTCGCATGTCCCTGGAGAACGAGGTGCGCGCCCTGGCCGAGCGCGCGCGGAAGGCCAGCGTCGGGCTGGCGCAGACGACGGGCGAGGAGCGTGACGCCGCGCTCGATGCCATGGCAGGGGCCCTGCGCGCCCATGCCAGCGCCATCGTGGAGGCCAACGCAGCCGACATGGCCGCCGCCCGCGAGGCGGGCACGAGCGCGGCGCTCCTCGACCGCCTCATGCTCGACGAGGGGCGCGTGGAGGCCATGGCGGCCGCCCTCGAGGACCTGAGGGCGCTGCCTGATCCGCTCGGCCGCGCGCTCGAGGAGCGCACGCTCTACAACGGCCTCGAGCTCTCGCGCGTGTCGGTGCCGCTCGGCGTGGTGGCCGTCGTCTACGAGGCGCGCCCCAACGTCACCGCGGATGCGGCGGGCATCTGCCTCAAGTCGGGCAACGCCTGCATCCTGCGCGGCGGCAGCCTCGCGGCCCGCAGCAACGCGGCCATCGCCGAGGTGCTGCACGCGGCCGCCGTGGCCGCCGGCATGCCCGAGGGCTGCGTCACCGCCATCACCACCACCGACCGCGCCGCCACCGATGCGCTCATGCAGCTTCACGGCCTGGTGGACGTGCTCATCCCGCGCGGCGGCGCCGGGCTCATCCGCCACTGCGTGGAGTGCTCGAAGGTGCCGGTCATCGAGACGGGGACGGGCAACTGCCACGTCTACGTCCACGCCTCGGCCGACCTGGGCAAGGCGCGCGACATCCTGCTCAACGCCAAGTGCCGGCGCTACGGGGTGTGCAACGCCGCCGAGACGCTGCTCGTGGACGAGGAGGCGGCCGATGCCTTCCTGCCCGAGACGCTCGCGGCCCTCGGCGAGCGCGGCGTGACCGTGCACGCCGACGAGCGTGCCCAGCGTGCCGCAGCCGACCTGGGGCTGGAGGTGCTGCCCGCCACCGAGGAGGACTGGGCCACCGAGTACCTGGGGCCGCACCTGGCCGTGCGCTGCGTCGCCGGCGTGGACGAGGCCATCGAGCACGTGAACCGCTACGGCACGCGCCACTCCGAGGCCATCGTGGCCCAGGATGCCGAGGCCGTGGAGGCGTTCGTCAACCGGGTGGACGCGGCGGCGGTCTACGCCAACGCCTCGACCGCCTTCACCGATGGCGGCCAGTTCGGCCTGGGGGCCGAGATCGGCATCTCGACCCAGAAGCTCCACGTCCGCGGGCCCTTCGCCTTGGAGGCGCTGACCAGCTCCAAGTACGTGGTGCGCGGCGACGGCCAGGTTCGCGCGTAGTGCGCATCTTCGACGAGATACACGGCCTGGTGGAGGCGGACGGGCCCGCCGCGCCGCCGGACGGCCTGGCCGGCTGGGCGCCGGAGGCGGCCAGCGACGGCGTGCCGCCCGTGGTGAGCGCTCGCTTCGACGACCTGGGCGCCGATGGGGCGCCGGCGCGCCTCGGCATCATGGGGGGCACCTTCGACCCCATCCACATCGGGCACCTTGCCTGCGCCGAGCAGGCGCGCGAGGCCTTCGGGCTGGACGCGGTGGTGTTCATCCCCACGGGCGTTCCCGCCTTCAAGCGCGACCGGGCGGTCACCCCCGCCCCCGACCGCCTGGCCATGTGCCGCCTGGCGGTGCTGCCCAACCGCCACTTCGACGTGAGCTCGCTCGAGATCGACCGGCCGGGCGTCACCTACGCGGTGGACACGGTACGGGCCCTGCGCGCCCACTTCCCGGCCAACGTGGAGCTGTTCTTCATCACCGGCGCCGACTCCATCCTCTCCATCGCGCGCTGGCGCGAGAGCGCGGCGGTCGCGTCGCTCACGCGGTTCATCGCCGTGACGCGACCTGGCTACGTGGTGACCGACGCCTTCAAGGCCGAGCTGGCGAGCCTCGGCGACTATGACGTGAGCTACCTGGAGGTGACGGCGCTCGCCATCTCGTCGAGCGCGCTGCGCGAGCGCGTGCACGACGGGTTCTCGCTGCGCTACCTCACCACGCTGCCCGTCTGCGACTACATCTACCGCCACGGCCTCTACCGCGGGCCCGGCGCAGCGCCCTTCGCCACCGCCTGCCCGCAGTAGGGCGGTTCGGGCGCATCACGAGAAAGGACGATGCCATGGATGAGAGGGACGACGGCGCCGCCGGCCTGACCGATGCGTTCCTGGCCGCGCGCGAGGCCGAGCTGGCCGGGCGCGTGAGCCCGCGGCGGCTTGAGCACATTCGCGGAGTGGCCGCCACGGCGCGGCGGCTCGCGCGAACCTACGGCGTGGACGAGCGGAAGGCCTACGCGGCCGGGCTGCTCCACGACTGGGACAAGGGCCTTGACGATGCCGGCATCTGCCAGCGCGTGCGCGACTTGGGGCTCGAGGAGGCCATCGGGCCTTGGGTCGTGGAGAACATGCCCCAGGTGCTCCACGCCCCCACGGCCGCGGCGGACCTGGGGCGCCGGTTCCCGGAGATTCCCGCCGACGTGCTGCGCGCCATCGAGCGCCATACCGTGGCGGCCGAGGACATGGGTCCGCTCGACATGGTGCTCTACGTGGCCGACGCGCTGGAGCCGGGCCGCCAGTTCGGGCGCATCGACGAGCTGCGTGCCGCCGAGGGCGCGGTCGACCTGGAGGAGCTGTTCTTCCTCACCTATGAATACTGGGTGTATCTGCTGCTCGAGCGCCGCCGCATGATGCATCCTGATACCATACGCATCTGGAACACGTACGTCGCCCGCCGGGCGCCGAAGAAGGGACAAGACCGTGAGCGAAGCTAAGAGGGAGCAGGCTGCTCCGCGCGAGTGCGCCATCATCGCCGCCCAGGCGGCCGACGAGAAGAAGGCCACCGACATCATGGTGCAGGAGGTACGCGAGCTCATCGGCGTCACCGACTACTTCGTCATCGTCACCGCGGCCAACAACCGTCAGGTGGACGCCATCATCGACGAGATCGAGGACCAGCTGCGCGAGCGCGGTGGCGTGAAGCCGCTGCACCGCGAGGGCTCGGCGGACGGCTCGTGGTCGCTGCTCGACTACGGCGCAGTGGTCATCCACGTCTTCCAGCCCGAGACGCGCGAGTACTACCGCCTCGAGACGCTCTGGAACGACGCGCCCGTCCTCGACCTGGCTGCCGAGGCGGGGCTTGCCGACCTCCAGTACTCAGACCGCATAGCCAAGCTGCTCGGCAAGGAGCCGACGGAGTAGCTTGGAGCCAGGGGTGATCCGGCGGGGCCGGGGGCGCGATGCCTCCGGCCCCGCCGGCGTTTTGGGGTGGGGATGGCCGTACCCGCGTGATCTGTGGAGCGGAGCGCGCGAGGGCAAGGGCCCTAGGCCAGGTCGCGGGCGGCAGGGAGGCCGTAGGCGCCCTCGGCGGCCGTGACCGCGTTGCGGATGGCCTGCTCCATGGCCTCGGTGGCGAGGGCGGCTACCACGTCCACGGGCGAGTGGACCTCGCCGGAGGCGAAGGCGAACACGGCGTCGCCGTCGTTCATGGTGTGGACGGGCTTGATGGCGCGGGCGTAGGCGTCGTGGACGACGGAGGCCACCTTCGTGGCCTGGGCCTTGGTGAGCGCCGCATTGGTGAGCACCGCGCCGATGGTGGTGTTGGTGACCGGAGCGCCCGCGGTCGCCGCCTGGGCCGCCGCAGCCTGGGCGAAGGCCTCCAGCGGATCCATGACGCGCCCGTCGGCGCCGCGCGTGCCGGCGATCCAGCTCCCGTCGGCGCCGCGCACGTGTCCGAGTGCGTTCACCGCCACGATGGCCGCTGCCACCACCTCGCCGGCGGCGAGCGCGGCGATGCCGAGTCCCGACTTCATGGCGGCCTCGGGCGCCCCGAGCTTGCCCACCGTCGCGCCCGTGCCCGCGCCGACGTTGCCCTGGGCCACCGCCGCGCCGTCGTAGCCCTCGGAGAGCGCCGCCTCGGCCGCAGCGCGGCCCATGGCCTTGTCTGGGTGGACGGGCTCGCCGATGAGCAGGTCGAACAGGCAGGCGCCCGTGACGATGGGCACGCAGGCCGTCCCGAGGGCGAAGCCGATGCCGCGCTCGGCCAGGGCGTCCATGACGCCGCAGGAGGCCTCGAGCCCGAAGGCCGAGCCGCCGGAGAGCACCACGGCGTGGACGGCCTCGATCAGGTTCTCCGGCTTGAGGAGGTCGGTCTCGCGCGTGGCGGGGCCGCCCCCGCGCACGGCTACCCCGCAGGAGGCGCCCGCAGGGGCCACGATGGCGGTGCAGCCGGTGGCTGCCCGGTTGTCCTGGGCGTGGCCCACGCGGAAGGCGGGCAGGTCGGCGAGGGTGGCGGGTCGCAGCATGGGGGTCCTTTCGTCGGGCGGGGTGATCGCCCCATTCTACCATCGGGGGGCTTCCATCCCGCCCCCGGCCGCCCGCGGTCGCTGCCCCTGCGGCGCCCCTCATTGCACCTCAGGTGCCGCCTTTGGGGGCAAAAGGGGACAAAAGGCGCTAACGACCTGCGGCTATACCGTCCAAGGGCACGGTTGCCCCGTCCCCGTGCCGGGCCTACCATGGCCGTGTCGCAAACCGAGGCCCATCCCCTGAGAGGAGACGCCATGTCCTCCTTCCTCAAGGCGGCGCTGTGCAGCGGCCAGCGTCCGGACGGCCTGCTGCCCGTGCGCCATGTCCCGCGCCCCGACCTCATCGCGCGCCTTCTGCGCTCCCGCTCGGTGGCGCGCTTCCTCGTGGCGCCCGACGGGTTCGGCAAGACGGCCGTGGCGGCCGAGTACGCCGAGACGGTCTTCGGCTTCAAGCGCGTCTTCTGGATCAACGCGCGCTCGCCCTGCTTCCTGCGCGACCTGGACGCCGGAATCATCGCCGAGAGCCTGGCGCTCATAGGCCCCGTGGCGCGCCTGGCGGTGTTCGACGACGTGCCGCTGCTCGACCCCGCGCGCGCCGAGCGCTTCGCCGCGCTCGCCGACCGCCTGCTGGCCGAGGACGTGGAGGTGCTCGTGACCTGCACGCCCTCGGGAGATGCCTACGGCCCCTTCCAGCACGACCGCCTGCTGCTGACCGGCGCCGACCTGCTGCTCACCGAGGAGGAGAGCGTCCTGCGCCTGGCGGGGGAGGGGGCGCAGGCCCTCCCGCCGGCGCTGCGCAACCCCGCCGAGCGCGTGGCGTGCCTGCGCTGGGGCGAGGGCGGCCCGCAGCTGCTCGCCCGCGGCATCCGGCGCGAGGAGCTGCCGGCCGACCTGCTGCTGGCGCTGCTCGTCACGTGCCTGCTCGGCGCGGGGAGCCTGGACGACCTGGCCGACTTCGTCCCCGAGCGGCGCTGCGAGGAGCTGGCGGCCGCCCTGGAGGCGGGCTATCCCTTCGCCGGGGTGGACGTGGCCGAGCGCCAGTACCGTGCGGCCGTCCTGGACGTGGAGGTGCTTGCGCACGCGGTGTCGCCCGCGCTCGGCGCCCTGGCCGCGGTCTCGGTGCCCGGCGAGCGCGACGCCCTGGCCGGCCGCCTGGCAGACGTGCTCGTCGCCCGCGGCGCGTGCCGGCGCGCCGTCGAGGCGATGGGGGCCTTCGCCTCGCGTGCGGCCTGCGGGACGTGGCTGGCGACGCGGGGGTGGAGCGTCACCTGCGCTGGCCACGGGCGCGCGGTGATGGCGCTCTACGACACCGTGTGGCACCGCGCCCAGCCGTCGCGCACCGCCCTGAACGTCGCGGCCGGGTGGGCCGCCGCGGCGCTCGGTGACGATGAGACGGCGGCCACCCTCGGGCGTCGGGCCCTCGGCGCCGCGGCGACGGGGTCGGCCGAGCGCCTGCACGGCGCGACGCTGCTCATGCGCTGCGGCGCGCCGGAGGAGCGCGACCGCGCCCGGGAGGCTGCCGGCGAGCTGCTGAGGCGTCCGGACGTGGTCGCGGGGTCGCCCGCCGCCATCCTGGGGGCGGTGGCCCGCGCCCTGGCCGAGGGCGCGGCGGCCGGGGCGCGGGCCTGGGTGGCGGCGGGAGAGGGGCCGGCCTCGGCCGACGAGGAGGCCCTGCTCCTGGCTGCCGGGTGGGTGGCCTCGGCCGCCAGCGACGAGGCGGCGCCGGCCGACGAGGCCCTCGTCGGCCTGGCGGGATGGGTGAGCGCGCGGCTGGAGGCCCGGGCTGCGGCCGGCGACCCCCTGGGGTGGGCGGCGCTCGCCGCCGGGGCCGGGCTCGAGCCGCTGACGACGAGGCTCTCCGCCCTGGGGAGGCTCGCCCCCTCGGTCGAGCTCGTGGGCGCCCTGCGCGCCGCCGAGGTGCGCGAGCGGGAGGAGCGGGCCGCCCACCTCCACGCCCGAGCCACGGGCGACCGGCGCTCGGCGGCCTGGCGCCGCGCGCACCCCGACCCCTTCCGCGAGGATCGCCGCACGCGCCCTGCCACCGCGCCATCGCCCCAGGCCATGCCACCTGTCTTGCACGTCGATCTGTTCGGCGGGCTGTCCGTGCGCATAGGCGACGTCCCCGTGACGAGCAGCGTCATCGCGCGGCGCAAGGCCAAGACGCTGCTGGCCGTCCTCGTCCTGCGCCGCGGCGGGGAGCTGCCGCGCGACCGCTTGGCCGAGGCGCTCTGGCCCGACAGCGACCCCAAGACGGCGCGCAAGAACCTCAGCTCCACCTGGTCGGCGCTCGCCCGCGCGCTGGCGGTGGACGGCAGCTGCCCCTACCTTCTGGCCGACGACTACGGCTGTCGGCTCGACGGGCGCCTGGTGGAGAGCGATGTCGGGCGCTTCGAGGCCCTCTGCCGCAAGCTGCTGTTCAACCGCGCCCAGCTGGACACCTGGGAGGAGCTCTACTCCCAGGTGTGCGGCGACTACGCCGACGACCTGCTGCCCTGCGAGCACGATTCCGCCCTCGTGGACTCGCTGCGCCTGCGCTACCGCACCGAGCTGGCCGATGCCCTGGTAGCGGCGTCCGAACGCCTGGTCGAGGCGGGGGAGGTGCGCGGCGCGCTTTGGTTCGCCCGCGAGGCCCTGCGCCGTGACTCGAGCCGCGAGGACGCCTATGCGGCCCAGATGCAGGCGCAGATAGCCGCAGGCCAGCGCGCCGCGGCCTTGGAGACGTACTTCGCCTGCCGGGCCTATTTGGCCGAGGAGCTGGGCATCGACCCGTCCCCGCGCATCGTCGAGCTCTACCGCGCCGTCATCGAGGAGGAGGTGGAGGTGTGAGGCCGAGCGCAGGGCGGCCGTGGCGCGGGGCTCCGCTCGACGCGTCGTCGTCGCGAGCCGAGGTCTCGCTCCTCCTTTGGCTTGACCTCGCCGCGCCCCGCGCCACGGCCGGGCCCTTCCCGGCGTCTTCCCTGTTGGCACTGTGTAATTCGCACTTCGGGGGCACTGCCTATGCTAAAGTGCTTGTACTTGTGCGATGGCGTGTTCGCGCCGCCGCACTCGGCCGACATCATCGAGAGAAAGACGAGACCTTCCATGGGATTTCTTTCCAAGCTGCTCACCCTCGGCGAGGGCAAGCAGCTCAAGCGCTACGAGGCCATGGTGCAGAAGATCAACGGCCTCGAGCCGTCCATGCAGGCCCTCTCCGACGAGGAGCTGGCGGGCCTGACCGAGCAGTTCCGCGCCCGCTTTGCCGCCGGCGAGAGCCTTGACGACCTGCTGCCCGAGGCCTTCGCCGCCGTGCGCGAGGCGAGCGTGCGCACCATCGGGCTGCGCCACTTCGACGTGCAGCTCATCGGCGGCATGGCCCTGCACGAGGGGCAGATCGCGGAGATGAAGACCGGCGAGGGCAAGACTCTCGTCTCCACCTTG
>ERZ777306.4099-NODE-4099-length-13828-cov-5.582662_pt1 | contig 13828 bp, 14 predicted proteins | sample MGYA00374966_ERZ777306 | MGnify/ENA primary metagenome ERZ777306 (study PRJEB29329, sample SAMN06343882) | mouse gut metagenome | isolation source: Mouse cecum | place: Austria: Vienna | collected 2014-11-15 ...
GGTCTGTCCTCCGACCCAGACGGCGAACGCGTACCGCCCTTCCCGAAGGGGCGCGATGCCCGCGATTTTCGGGGTGAGCGTGAGATCGCTGCCCAGCCGTTCGGCATAAACCGCTCCCGTCAGCGCGCCGCCGTCCGCCGAAAACCCCTTTTTGACCTGTTTCAGAACGCAAACGCGTTTTTCGTATGCCATATCCTACCTCCCGTATCTCGCGCCCGTCCGTTCCGCGCGCCGTCCCTGTATTTTATCACAAACGCGGCGTCGGATTTCGTCGGGATAAAACGGATTCCCGATATTTCGGACGAATCGGCGTGAAAAAATTTTATTTACAAACGCGCGCACGCGTGATATAATATAGAGGATATGGAAAAATTAGCTTTTTGCGACGGAGAGAAACTCGGCGTATTCGACGGGGAAAACACGAGTTTTTTCGAAAGCAACTACATCCGCCGCTATCGGGAATACGCGGAAACCCGCACGAAAAACGACGAATGGAAATTCGGCGGCGAGGGCGCGCGCTTCCGCGGCGACTACGACCGCGCCCGCTTGAAACAGGAAAAGATCTACGCTTCCGTAAACGCCGTGCAATGGGACGGCGAAAAACTGATCTACGCCGCGACGGTAAACGGCTCGTCCGCCATCTACCGCAAAGACCTTTCGGACGAGAAAGCGGCGGAAGAACATATCATCTCCTCTTCCGACGAGAGTTTTTGTTCTCTTCACCGCGCGGGCAATCTGCTCGCCGTCACGGTCGAACACGGCGACGCGACCTCCTCGATCGGTACCCTCGACTGCGCGACCGCGGAACTGAAAACGCTCACCGACGGCGACTCCCGCGACGCAAACGCCGTATTTTCGTCCGGCGCCGACGCAATCCTGTTCGACACCATGGGCGTGGGGCGGACTTCGGACGGCGAATTTACGGGAAAATACGCGCCCGCCGCGGTGTGCAGTCTTGACCTCAACACCTTGGAAATCAAAGAAATTTTACAGGACGGGAAATATTCTTACGTTCATCCCAAACAGGCGAAAGACGGCGCGCTCTACTGCATCCGACGTCCCGCGAAAGCGAAGCGACGGGGAAACGTGTTTCTCGACATCCTCCTGATCCCTTTCCGCATATTACAGGCGATCGTCATGTTTATTCAATATTTCGTCATCGCCATGACGGGAAAATCCCTCACTTCCGAAGGAGACAATCCCGCGAAGGGCAGAGAACAGAATTCCCGTAAACTGTTCGTGGACGGCAATTTCATCGAAGCGGAAAAGGAGATGAAGCGGAACCGCAAACAGAAAGACGCGGACTACGGATTCATTCCCCGCTCCTGGGAACTGATCAGGATTTTTCAGGGAAAAACGGAAACGATCAAAAGCGGCGTTTGCGACTTTGCGCTCTGTCGGGACGGCGGCGTTTACTGCACGAACGGCAGAAGGATCTTTTACGTAAGCGAAGGCGTCTCCAAAAAGATCGCGGAGGCCGAAAAATGTCTCTGCGTCGCAACCGCCGAAAATTCCGATCGGAAAACCGACGATTTGTTCGGATTATAAAGCGGAGCGAACCGGCGCACGAAAACAAAAAAGCCCGATAAGGTTGCGTTTGTCTTATCGGGCTTTTTATAATAATATCGATATGAGGAAAAATATGAAATCCACGGTCACCGTCAGAAACTATCGGAGTTCCGATTGCGAAAAAGTCGCCGAACTGTTTTACGAAACGGTGCATACCGTCAACGCCGAAGACTACACGGCAGAACAACTGTTTGCCTGGGCAAAAGACGAAAGACAATTACAAACGCGCAAAAACGATTTAATAAAACAAAACACCTTGATCGCCGAAATCGACGGGAATATCGTCGGATTCGGGAGTATGACGGACGCGGGATATTTAGACCTGCTCTATATCCATAAAGATTTTCAAAGAAAGGGAATCGCAACGAAACTGTGCGACGAATTAGAGCGGGGTTTTTCCGTCGTCGTAACGCATGCTTCCGTGACCGCGAAGCCCTTTTTCGAAAAACGCGGATATTCCGTCATGACCGGACAAACGGTGGAACGGTCCGGCGTAAAACTGAAAAACTACAAAATGCAAAAGATTCTTACAAACGTCTTTTAACCTTTATTGCTACGATCACGATTTTTCCCGCCGTAACCGCGCGGGTTTTTTCTCACAAAATCGGCTTCGAACGCTCTTTTCCGTTCCCCCGCGGATACTTTTCCGGCGTGCAGCCGATTTTTTTGACTTTCACCAACGTGCGTTTCCCGTAGTTTTCGGGCAGAAGATAGACCGTCGATTCCGCTTTTCCTCCGCCAAGGACGGCGATCGCGCGTTGCGCTTCCTTCAATTCCTCTTCCGCTTCCCCTTTGTAAGCCAGAAATATCCCGTTTTTCCTCACAAACGGCAGGCAGTATTCCACAAGCGAACTCATGCGCGCGACGGCGCGGGCGCAGCAGACGTCGAATTTCTCCCGAAACGCAGGAGTTTTCCCCAATTCCTCGGCGCGGCTGTTGACAACCGTCACCCGATTAAGATCCAATTCCCGTATACACGTCCGCAGAAACTCGCATTTCTTCCCCGTGCTTTCGACGAGCGTGAAATTCAGATCCTCTCTCACTATTTTCAGCGGAATCGAGGGAAATCCCCCGCCGGAGCCGATTTCCGCAACGTTTGCGTTTGCATAAAATTCATCGATCCCCGCCAGAGAATCCAAAAAATGTTTGTATAAAACGTCCTTTTCATTCGTAATCGACGTCAAATTATACTTTTCGTTATACGTTCTTAATAACTCCGCGTACTTTAAAAACTTTTCTTCCCGTTCGCGGTAAAGCGCGGTGATTTTATTGAAATCCGGCTGATTCATGCAAAGATTATATCACGTTTTTCGCGAAAACTCAACGCTTTGGGGACAACCTTTTTTTCTTTTTCCACAATGTCGATAATACTGTGGACAACCTTCCTTTTTTCCGCTCTCCCTACTTCTTTCCCCTTCCCCTTCTATTTTCGGCATGTGGAAATCCTTTCTTTTTTCCACTTTCTGTCCACTTTTTTTCCGGAAACGAAATTCTCCGCTTCTTTTCTCAAAACGGGGTAAATCACTTGAATTTTTTCTGTTTTTTCGCTATAATGGAGATACTTCGGACAAGTTCGCAAGGTCTTTTAAATAACTTGTCCACTTTTCCACAGCCCTTAATACTATTATTAAATAATATTCTTATAGAATAAAAACATCTTGGAGGAAACGTATGAAATTCGTATGCGACGGATTATCCCTTTCGGAAGCGGTTATGAAGGTAAGCAAAGCTTGCGCGGTACGTTCTACGGCGCCCGTGATGGAATGCATCAAAATCAGCGCGGATAACGACGAAGTCGTTTTTCTCGCGAGCGACGGAGAACTGTCCATTCAGAAGACGGTAAAGGCGGAAGTCTTCGAAAGCGGGGAAATCTGCGTGCCCGGAAAATTGTTTTCCGATTTTGTATCAAAATTGACGGGAGAAGAGATCAGCATCAACACCTCCGATAAAGGAATGGAGATCAGATACCGCGATTCCGGAACTTCGATGCAGACGATCCGCGCGGAAGAATTTCCGAAAATCGATTTGGAAATCGGAGAGAACTATTTCGAAATGAAACAGAGCGATCTGAAAAAGATCATCTCCGAAACGACGTTCTGCTGCGCACAGGACGACGCGCGGCCCGTTTTGAAGGGATGTCTGATGGAGTTTGGCGACAAATTGGAAATGACCGCGCTCGACGGTTACCGGCTCGCCCTTTCGGAAGCGAAGATTCTTTCGAAGAGCGGAGAAAAATCTTTGATCTGCCCCGCGAGAACGCTCGGCGAAATTTCGAGAATGCTTACGGGCGAGGAAGAGGAGATCACGCTTTACAATAAAGGGGGACTGCTGATGGTGAAAAGCGACGGAATGATCGTCGTTTCCAGACTCTATCAGGGGGATTTCATCAAAAAGGAAAACGTGCTTCCCTCCCGTTTTACGACGAACGTCACGTTCGATAAAAACGAGCTGATCGCAAGTGTGGAGCGTGCCGCCATCCTCATTCGCGGCGATAAAAACAATCTCATTACGTTGGAGATCGAAAACGACGGCGTGAACGTCTCTTCCGCTTCCGAGATCGGAAACGTTGCTGAAAGGGTTTCCGCGGAGACGGACGGCGTGGAACTGAACATTTCCATGAACGCGAAATATCTGCTCGACGCGCTCAGGGCGCTGGAGGAAGAAAAAATCACGATCTCTTTCAACGGCGCGGTTTCCCCCTTTATTCTGCAAAATGCGGAAAAGAAAGAGAGCCTTTATCTGATCTTACCCGTGAGAAACGCCGCGTAATTGCTTGACGAATCTTGCGAAAAACTTTATAATCGAAAAAAATAATCAAAATCAGGAGTAATATAAATGAAAAGAACGTATCAGCCCAAGAAGAGACAGAGAAGCAAAGTGCACGGTTTTCGCAAGAGAATGGCGTCGCAGGGCGGCAGAAAGACGTTGAAAAGAAGAAGAAACAAGGGCAGAAAGCATATTTCCGCTTAACGTTCGGGTATGAATTACCTGCGGATCAAGAAGAAAAAAGAAATCACCGGACTTTTGAAGAACGGAAAACGCAGTCATGCGTCCTCTCTCACCGTCGTATACGGCGGCGGGGAAAAGACGGCGATGGCGGTTTGCGTGGGGAAAAAGTACGGGAAAAGCACGCAGCGGAACCGGATAAAACGGCTTTTGCGGGAAGCGTTCCGGATCTGGGCGGACAAGCTGGAAAAACCGCAGCGGTTTCTTTTGATTCCGAAGGTCGCGCAAGAATATTCTTTTGCGGTCTATCAGCGAGAAATCGGAAAAATTCTGAAAAGGGAACGTCTGATTGAAAATCAACACCCGAAGAGTGATTGCGCAGAATATGAAATATCTGCGCAAAACGGTATTTAAGCCGTTTTTGAGAGGACTGTGTATCCGGTTGATCTGCTTTTATCAGAAGCACCTTTCCCGTCATACCTGTCTTTACTCCCCCACCTGTTCGGAATACGCCAAACGGTGTATTAACAACTGGGGCGTCGTCGTGGGAATCCTTCTCGGAATCTGGCGCATTTTACGGTGCAATCCCCTCTCCAAAGGAGGGATCGATCCCGCGCCGGAAGTGTTCTGGAAGAAGAAGTGGCTCCTTTAAAACCGGAATAAAGAAATGTCATCTTTGATTAACGCCGTAAACGGCATCGATTTTTCCCTGCTCGAACAGGGATACAAAATAGGACTTGACTGGCTCGGTCAGTTTGCGCGGGTCATTATCGAAGGCGTGGGGATCATCGGTCTCGGAATTATCGTTTTCACGATATTCTTGAAAGCGATCACCCTGCCGTTCGATATTTATCAGCGCGTAAAAATGAGAAAACAGACGCTTATCATGCGCGAAATGCAGCCAGAACTCGAAAAGTTGCAAAAGCAATACGCGAACGATAAGACGACGTATAATCAGAAGATGATGGAACTGTATAAAAAAAGCGGTTACAGCATGTTCGGCGCCTGTTTGCCCATGATCATCTCGCTTGTGATCCTGATCGTTGCCTTCCAAGGCTTCCGTACTTATTCCGATTACGCCAATCTGAACATGTATATCGACATGTCGGAACAGTACAATACGGCGATTCTCGAATATTCCGCAAGCGGGAAAAACTACCGTTTGCCCAAAGAAGGTGCGGAATACGAGTTTACGATTCCCGACGAGTGGGAGATGAACGTAGAATATTCCGACGCGGAAAACGGCGTGATCTATACTCTCACGACCATTCCCGTGACGTTGGAGGGCGGCGAGACGAAGGAAGAGAAACATCTTCAAGTCGTCCCGATCGACGAAAATAAGTTCCTCTTTTACACCTATTCGCTCGAAACTTCGGATATCAGAAAGGAATACCGGATCGATTTCGATCGGCTGTACGGGAAAAACGCGGACGCCCGCGCGTTTATCGACGCCGAAGTAGAAGCGGCGCGCGCCGCGGCGAACGAAGCGAACGCGCCGTTCGGAGAAAAAGAAATCGCGGACGCCAAGAGAACGGCAAGTTCGAAATTTACCGTGAAAATCGGCGCAACCGCGGTTAAAGAGTGGTACTCGAAAAAAGAAAACAGACCCTCTTTCCTCTGGGTACAGAACGTGTGGTATCCCGACGTATCCTATAATCACCCCATCCAGCCCTGGTCGTCCTTCAAAAGCCAGTTCGGCAGTAAAAAAGTAGAGTTTGCAAAGACGGACGAACACGAAGCGTACCGGACCGCGCTGACGAACGTATTCGACGAGCCGCGTTACGAAAATCTCGTTTCGGAGCTTACGGAATACACGAAACAGCCGAACGGATACTTTATTCTGATCATTCTCTCGATCGGTTTGATGGTGCTTTCGCAGTTTATTTCCATGCGCAGTCAGAAAGAGACGAACAAATATCAGACGGTAGACGGTTCGGGCGCGACTTCGCAGAAGATGATGCTGATCATTATGCCCATCATCTATGCGATCTTTGCGTTCATGTACAGCGCCGCGTTCTCGATTTACATGACGATGAGCAGCGCAATTTCCATCATCATTACCCTTCTTTCCAATCTGATCATCGGCAGGATTTTCAAAAAGAAAGAAGAAGCGGCTTTGAAAGAGAAATATACCCGTACATTGCCCTGGCAGAAAAAAGAAGACGCGGGGAAAAAGAAGAAAAAGAAATAAATCTGCAAAGAGGAAAAAAATATGGCTAACGAATTTACCGGAAAAACCGTGGACGAAGCGGTTGAAGCCGGACTTGCGGAAATGGGAATTTCCCGCGAAGAAGCGGAAATCGAAATTCTGGACGAAGGAAAAAAGAAATTATTCGGGTCTCAGCCCGCGCGGGTCAGACTCAGCCGAAAGGAAACGCTCACGGACGGACAGCGGGCGGTGCGCTTCCTCGAAGGGCTCTTCCCCATTCTCGGCGTGAGCGCGGCTCCCGTTCTGACGGACGAGGCGGAAAAGATCGTGATCGAACTGAATGCGGATTCCGTGCGCAGCATCATCGGCAGACGGGGAGAATTGATCGACGCGGTGCAGACGCTTGCCGGCGCCGTTGCGAATACGGGCAGAAGAGATTATAAGCGCGTGGTCGTGGACTGCGAGAACTATCGCGAAGAGCGGGAAGCGACCCTGAAACGGGTTGCGGAGAAGCTTGCGGCGAAAGCGGTGCGGCTCGGCAGAAAAATGCGGCTGGAACCCATGAATCCTTACGAACGCAGGATTATCCACTCCGTGCTTGCGGACAACGACGAAGTTACGACGAAAAGCGAGGGAAAAGAACCGATGCGGTTTGTCGTGATCTTGCCGAAGAACATGAAGCCGTACGGCGGAAAAAAGTTCGACCGCAACGGGAACGGAAAAGGCGATCGCAACGGAAAATTCAGGAAAGACAGAGACCGCGGAAACAACCGTTTCGGCGAGAAAAAACCCTACCCCAAGCGGGAACTGCCGACGGAAGGCACGCCCGAGTCGTCGGGAACGAGCTTGCGCAGCGCGTCTACGGACAGCGGGTATAAGAAAGGCGGGTTCAGCGGATTCTTCGGGACCTATCTCGGAAAATCCGACGAAGAAGGATCGGAAGAATAAAAGCGTATAAAAAACGGACGGGAAAGGAAATCCCGTCCGTTTTTGTATGTAGATCAGTTCTCTTCAAGCCATTTTTTGGCGTTGGCTTTGGTATAAGCGGTGATTTTTTCCGTGGAGTAACCTGATTGCGCGCCGCCGTAGGTATAAAGAAAGAAATCTCCCTCCGGCGTAACGTACATTGTCGTCTCATAGCCCGCGGGATCGCCGAACGCGCCTGCGGTCACCTTCTTGACGACGGTCGCCGTCGCAGTGTCGTAAGTCTTCGTTTTGGTAGTTTTAACCATGGAACCCTCCTTTTTTCAATATTTTCTCTATTTTACGCTTTTCGGGAGGATTCGTCAACGGCGGAAAGGAAAGATTTTCCAACCCCCCCGCTCTTGTGAATACGGAACAGTTTTTCGGAACGGCTTGCGTCTTTTCCGTGAATAAATTACGCGTTTAAGAGTTCCGCGCGCCGCGTCGTAAGCGAAGCGACGGCGTTTGCAATGATTTCCGCCATGGAGTAGACGACGTTGAGCCGCGTGAGGTTGAGCAAAGAATAGGAAAACGCCGATTTCCGCGCAACGATGCCCAGAATGGATACGTCCCCCACTTTTCCGAGCCGCTTGTTTGCGCCGGAACCGGGGCGTAGCGCCCCGTCGAATATTTTGATCAGCCCGACGTCCGTTTCTTCCCCTACTGCGGCGTCGATTGCGATCACGCGGCTGTTCGGGTGTGTTTTTTTCAGAAACGCGTTTACGTATTTCACCTCTTTTGCCGTGACGGGAGTTCCGAGCGTGCCGTATACGTAACAGGACGCGTCCGCGCCGTACTTGCGCAGAAGCGAACCGGTGACCGGACCGAGGGAATCCCCTACGGCGAGATCGCTGCCGATGCAGAGGACGACGGGCGGCGCCGATAATTTTCCAAGCGCTTTTTCCAGAGCAAGCAGCAAGCCCGTTTCCGCCATCGAGTTATAAAAGTGAAATGCGTAATCCATAATGCGTCCTCTTTTCCGATATTTTTCCGATTATATCCCCTCCGCAGATTTTTATAACAATTTCACGGGAATCAATCGACTTTTGACCGAAAAAATGGTATACTGAAAGGGCTTAGGCGGTTGAAATCCGTTTTATTCGGCAAAAATCAGAAAAAAGGGGGTGAAAAGTTGTCCTGGATCTTAGACGTTCTGTTTTTTCTTCTGATTATCATCGGAATTTTATTCGGCGTTCGGCGGGGGTTTATCGCAGGCGTCTGTAAACTTGCGGGGACGATCCTTTCGGTCGCAGTCGGCGTCTTGTTCTGTAACGCGCTCAGCGGACAGCTGGAAGTCTGGTTCGGGATGACGAGCGCGCTGACGGGCGCAATCGGGCACGAGACGATCGCCGGCTGGATCTCGATCGCGATCTCCTTTTTGATCCTCCTGATCGTGACAAAGCTCGGCGCCTGGCTCTTGGGCGTTTTCGGAACCTTTCTTGCGGAAAAGGTAAAGCTCTTTTCTCTGATCAACAAACTTTGCGGGGGACTGCTGGGACTGTTCAAATCGCTCGTTCTGATCTTTCTGCTGTTGACGGCGTGCTATTGGCTGACGCAATGGCTGAATCTGACGGCGTTGGAGTCCTTTATCAATCAGAGTACCGTTGTCGGGGTCATCTTCCGCTGGGAGTGGTTTATCGAGCTTGCGCAATTCCATTTCTTGATCCCTAAGGGATAAATTAAGAGCTTAACAATTGTGCGCCATAGAAAAGCATCAATCAATCGGACAGCGCAGAAATGCGACTGTCCGATTCTGTATTTACAATATTCGATTATATTTTTCGCCGCCGATGGGGCACGTGTTTGTAACGGAGTAAGATTGTTTTCTATACGGCATTGTTTGGTTACGTAGGAGGAACGGAGAAAAACCCGGGTTTACGTATAAAGATTCCCCGATACACGTATAATAAAATGCTAGCAGTTGAAAAAACACCGATATAGAGCAGTATTTCATTATTAATATCATGCACCCAATGTTTCACGTGAAACAGCAGTTTTGGAAAAAATTCGGCTGGTGTTTCATGTGAAACATTGCTTTTTTGTCAAAAACAGAGAGTGCAAGCCGTTTTTTAATGAAATTTTCTTAAAATCAAGCATTTTTGGGTGTGAATTGTGATAATTATGTAAATTCGGAAAGATTTGGCAAGAAACACTTGATATATTCTTGCAAATGTGATACAATAATCCTATAAAAAATACGCATGCTATCATGCGAGTATATTATTTGAAAAGGAGAGTAAATTTGAGCAAAGCAGTAAAAACGACCCTGCTGATTGTGCTCGTTATTGTTTTGGGGATCGGCATCTATTTTGTTGCGGCGACGCTGTCCAAAAACGAGCGAAAACGAGCGACCAGCGAGTTTCTTCAACTGATGCAGTCGGAAAACACGGAAACGGGAGACAAACGCATCGTAAAGGTTGAGTTTGACGGATATTGCGTATATGGTTACACGAGCGTCAAATCCGGAAATTACAGCTATTGGACGTACTATGCAAACATGTATACGGGCGAAGGTGCGGATAAGGTAGAAGAATGGGTCGAGAAATACGGACTTGAAGAATTCAACTACCGCAACCCGAACGCAGGTGCAAATTGGAGCAATATCATTTATATTGCGATTTTGGTCGCCGGCGTCGTGCTTTTCTTCGTGATCTTGCGTGCAACGAGCGGCGGCGGTGGAAAAGTGATGAACTTCGGCAAGACCAAGGCGAAGGTTTCCACCAATTTAAAAGTGCGTTTCAGCGACGTTGCGGGCGCAGAAGAAGAAAAAGAAGAATTGAAAGAAGTCGTGGAGTTCTTACGCAGTCCGAAGAAGTTCTCCGATCTGGGCGCAAAAATTCCCAAAGGGGTGCTGCTTGTCGGTCCTCCCGGAACGGGAAAGACGCTGTTCGCCAAGGCGGTCGCAGGGGAAGCAGGCGTTCCCTTCTTCTCGGTCAGCGGTTCCGACTTTGTAGAGATGTACGTCGGTGTCGGTGCGTCGCGTGTGCGCGACCTCTTTGACCTTGCGAAACGAAATCAGCCCTGCATCATCTTCATCGACGAAATCGATGCGGTGGGTCGTCAACGCGGAGCGGGACTCGGCGGCGGACACGACGAACGCGAACAGACTCTGAACCAGATTCTCGTACAGATGGACGGTTTCGATACCAACGAAGGGGTCATCGTCATGGCGGCGACCAACCGTGCCGATATTCTGGACAGCGCGTTGCTTCGTCCCGGCCGTTTCGACCGTCAGATTTACGTCAACCTCCCCGATGTTAAGGGGCGTGAACAAATCCTCAAAGTTCATGCAAGAAACAAGCCCTTGGCGGCGGACGTCAACTTTAAAGTCATCGCGCGGATCACCGCGGGCTTTTCCGGAGCGGATCTTGCGAACTTGTTGAACGAAGCGGCGATTCTGGCGGCGCGCGAAGGAAAATCGACGATCGGCAATCTGGAACTTTATGAAGGAATTAACAAAGTTATCATGGGGCCGCAGAAGAAGAGCCGCGTCGTGACCGAAGCGGACAAAAAGAACACCGCTTATCACGAAGCCGGACACGCGATTCTCGCCAAGCTTTGCGAATATTGCGACGAGGTGCAGGAAGTTTCGATCATTCCCCGCGGAATGGCTGCGGGATACACCTTACAGCGTCCCGAAACGGACGATCGCAGCGATACGGTGAATAAGCTGAACGACGACATCTGTATGGCGCTCGGCGGCAGGGTTGCGGAAGAACTGGTGATTCACGATTACTCGGCGGGCGCGTCCGGAGACATTCAGCACGTTACGGCGCGGGCGCGGAAAATGGTCACGGAATGGGGCATGAGCGAAAAACTCGGTCCCATCGCCTACGGCAGCAGCGGTCCCGTGTTCCTCGGAAGAGACTACGAAGAGCGTACGGTCTATTCGGAACAGACGGCGTCGATGATCGACGAAGAAGTCAAGCGCATTATCGGAACGCAGTACGAGCGCGCGAAGAAACTCCTTTCCGAAAACCGCAAGATTCTGGACAACATGGCGCGCGTGCTTGTGGAACGCGAAACCATCTATACCAAGGAAGTCGATATGCTCATGCAGGGCGCGAGCTATCAGGAAGTGCTCGAATATATGGAAAAGCACGATAAAGGCGTTCCCGACAGCCCGTTCGGAGAAGCGGGCGAGACCGCGAAAGAAGCCGTGAAAGAGACGGCGAAGGAAGTAGAAAAGGCGGAGGAAGTCCCGACGGCGGAAGCCGCGGAACCGAAGCCCGACGCGAAAGGCGAGCGGAAATCCGATAAAAAGAAAAAAGAGAAAAAAGACGGCGACGCGGAAAAAACGGACGACAGTAAGGAGTAAACAAAAATGGGCAGAATCATCTCGTTCTCCAACCAGAAAGGCGGCGTCGGGAAAACGACGACTTGCGTAAACATGGCGGCGTATCTCTCCGCCGCGAACCGCAAAGTTTTGCTTGTGGACCTCGACCCGCAGGGAAACGCGACGACGGGGCTGGGGTTTTCGAAGAGTTCCCTCAAAAAGTCGGTCTATAACGTGTTGATCGACGAGGAGGACGTCAAAGAAAACATTCTCCCCACCGAATTGCCGGATCTCTTTATTCTGCCGTCGAACATCGATCTTGCGGGTGCGGAAGTCGAACTCGTGTACAAGAAAAACCGCGAGAAAGTGCTCAAAGGCGCGCTCGAAAAAGTGCGCGCGGATTACGATTATATTCTGATCGACTGTCCGCCTTCGCTGGGCTTGATCACGATCAACGCGCTTGCCGCGGCGGACAGCGTGATCATCCCCATTCAGAGCGAGTATTACGCGCTGGAAGGGCTTTCTCAGCTCATGAACACCATCGCGTTGGTGCGGCAACACCTCAACAAGAGTTTGAAGGTGGAGGGCGTCGTGCTTACGATGTACGACGGGCGTTCGCTGATCAGTAAGCAGATCGCGGCGGAGATCAAGAAATACTTCACGAAAAAACTGTACGAAATCGTCATTCCGCGCAACGTGCGCCTTTCCGAAGCGCCCAGCCACGGCAAGCCGATTTTGTTGCACGATCCGAAATGCATGGGCGCCCGCGCTTACGGCGCGCTGACGGAAGAGTTTATGAAAAAAACAGAGGGAAAAGGAGAATAAGAGAAAATGGTGAAAGGGCTTGGAAAGGGGCTTTCCGCGCTGTTCAGCGAGACGGAAGAGGCCTACGAAAACGCGCAGACGGAGAGCGGCGGAAGCGGGAACGGCGGTGCGACGGAAGTGCCCGTTTCGGAGGTGTTCCCCAATCCCGATCAGCCGCGGAAGGCGTTCGACGAAAACGCGTTGAACGATCTTGCGAATTCGATCAAAGAACACGGCGTGATCATGCCGCTCGTGGTCAATAAGACGCGGAACGGCAACTACATGATCATTGCGGGCGAACGCCGTTACCGCGCGGCGATCCGCGCGGGGCTTGAAAAGGTTCCCGTGATCGTCAAGGATCTCGACGAGCGCGAAATTCAGGAAATTTCCCTGATCGAAAACTTACAGCGCGAGGATCTGAACCCTATCGAAGCGGCGTACGGCATGAAGCGGCTGATGGAAGAATTTTCGCTCACGCAGGAAGTGCTTGCCGAGCGGTTGGGCAAATCCCGTCCCGCGATCGCGAATACCCTTCGCCTTCTGACGCTGAACGCCGAGGTGATCGGGTTGGTGCGCGAGGGAAAACTCTCTTCCGGTCATGCGCGTACGCTCGTCACCGTCCCTTCGGAATCGCAGGCGGAGCTTGCGCGGGAGTGCGTGAAAAACGGCTGGTCGGTGCGCGATATGGAGCGCGCGGTCAAACAGTTCCTCAATCCGCCCGAAGTGCTTGCGCGCGAAAAGGAGAAGAAGAACGCCTTGGCGAGCGCGGAGCTGAAATATCTGGTGGAGCGCCTGCGCGGCACGTTTAAAACGAAGGTCTCCCTGATCGGTACAGATAAGAAGGGCAGGATCTATATCGACTATTACACGCGGGACGATCTCGATCGCATCAGCGAACTTCTGGACATTCTCGACAGAATGGAATAATCGGCGAAAAAACAAAATCCCCGTCTGCAATCCGTGCGGACGGGGATTTTTAATTTACAGAAAACAACAAAACGCGGCGCGGCATAAAGCGGCGAAAGACGGGATACGTTCGAAAAAACTTCTGGAATAAATTGCAAAAAAGGTAAAAAAATCACAAAAAAAATTTAGAAATAGCATTGACAAACAGAAGCCGG
>ERZ777306.4102-NODE-4102-length-13815-cov-5.685974_pt1 | contig 13815 bp, 13 predicted proteins | sample MGYA00374966_ERZ777306 | MGnify/ENA primary metagenome ERZ777306 (study PRJEB29329, sample SAMN06343882) | mouse gut metagenome | isolation source: Mouse cecum | place: Austria: Vienna | collected 2014-11-15 ...
AGCCACTCCCGGGCCGCGTCCAGAGCCGCCTGGTCCCGGTCCACGCACAGCAGCCGTCCGGAGGTCAGCCGCCGGGCGATTTCCCGGCTGTGGCCCGCCCGGCCCAGGGTGCCGTCCAGATAGACCCCGCCGGGCTTGATCTCCAGGGCCTGGATGCACTCGTCCCGCAGCACCGGCCGGTGGGTAAAAATCGTCTCGTTCATCAGAATCCAAGGGCCTCCATACAGGCGGACATTACTTCGGGGGTCATTTCTTCTTCCTCTTCGGCCCACTTGTCCGCGCTCCAGATCTCGGCACGGTCATTGACGCCGATAATCACCGTCTCTTTCTCCAGCCCGGCATATTTGCGCAGCTTCTGGGGGACCACGATGCGGCCCTGGCTGTCCAGCTCGCACTTGACGGCGTTGGCAAACAGGGGGCGCATGGCCTTGGACTGGCTCATGGGCAGGGAGCGGTATTTTTCCGTGAAGCGGTCCCAGGTGGACTGGGGGTAGATGGCCAGGCAGGCGTCCACGCCCATGGCCAGGTAGAAGGTCACTCCCAATTCTTCCCGGAGCTTGGAGGGGATAAACAGGCGGCCCTTGGCGTCGATGTTGTGCTCATAGGTGCCCGTCATCTGTATCTCCCTCCACTTCATTGTCTCATTGAGGAATTTCCCTCCACTTTGCCCCACTTCGGATTCTAGTATATGGGACGGACGGAAAAAAAGCAAGTGTTTTTTTCGCCGGGCAGCTACAAAACGACCGCGGTTTTTTGGGGATTTCCGCCTTCATTCTCAATTTAAGGTAAGTTCTTTGCGAAGAATGCACAGGGAATTCATCAGATATACCAAGTATTTGGGGGGAATTGGGCATTTCTTGGCTGTCCAGCTGCAATTAGTCGTTTCGACGGAGATATAGGGAGAACATAAAAATTTTTTTGGAAATAGTGCCAAAAGGAAAAGGGCTGTCCCTTTTGGCGTTTGTGTGATACAATTTAGAAAACAATCGGGAGGAGTGTGAGACTATGGCAATGCTGGGCTGGGAGGAGCTGGAGCAGACCTGCCTGAGCTGCCGGAAGTGCGCCTTGGCGGATACGAGGCATAACGTGGTGTTTGGGGTGGGCCCCCGGGACGCGGAAATTCTGCTGATTGGGGAGGGCCCCGGCGAAAACGAGGACCTGAAGGGGGAGCCCTTTGTGGGCCGGGCCGGGAAGCTGCTGGACGAGATGCTGGCGGTGGTGGACCTGGACCGGAAGAAAAACGTATACATCGCCAACATGGTAAAATGCCGGCCCCCTCAGAACCGGGACCCGCTGAACACGGAGCAGGACGCGTGCATCGGCTACCTTCGCAATCAGACGGCCCTGCTTCGGCCGAAAATTATTGTGTGCCTGGGGCGGGTGTCCGCCCTGCGGATTATCAAGCCGGACTTTAAAATCACCAAGGAGCACGGACAGTGGTTTGAGAGCGCCGGGGTGTGGATGACCGCCCTGTACCACCCGGCGGCCATCCTCCGGGACCCTCGCCGCCGCCCGGAGACCTTTGAGGATTTGAAGAAGATCCAGGCCAAGGCCAAGGAGGTCTGCCTGCGCACATATTCCTAAAATTTATCCCTTGGCGGGGGATGGGTTTTATGCTAAAATGAGCGGGAATCATTCAATTTTGAGTAAAGGAGTTTTGATTATTATGCCAACACGCGGAATGTATACCACGGTTACCGAAATCCGCCGCCGGGTGTTCACCGAAGTGGCCCGGCTGTCCTATGAGGGCAACGATTACGCCCGGGAGCTGCCCCGGCTGCCCTACAAGATCGTCCCCGGCGAGGTGGGGCTGCACCGCAACAATATCTTCCTGGAGCGGGCCATTGTCTCCGAGCGCATCCGGCTGGCCATCGGTCTGCCCCTGCGCCCCCTGGACGAGCAGGCTCCCGTCAGCGCCGGCATTGAAAACAGCATCATTACCTCCAAATACTACGATCCCCCCCTGATTAACATTATCAAATTCGCCTGCAACGCCTGCCCGGAGAAGATCGTGCGGGTGACCGAGATGTGCCGGGGCTGTCTGGCCCACCCCTGCGTGGAGGTGTGCCCCAAGGACGCGCTGAGCTTCCAGCCCGGCGGCCGCACCAAGATTGACCAGGACAAGTGCATCAAGTGCGGCAAGTGCGTGGAGGTCTGCCCCTACCACGCCATCGTCAAGAGCGAGCGCCCCTGCGCCGCCGCCTGCGGCATGAACGCCATCACCTCTGACAGCCTGGGCCGGGCCAAGATCGACCAGGACAAGTGCGTGTCCTGCGGTATGTGCCTGGTGCGCTGCCCCTTCGGCGCCATTGTGGACAAGGGCCAGATCTTCCAGCTGGTTCAGAGCCTGCGCAACGGCGAAAAAGTCATCGCCATCGTGGCCCCCGCCTTCGTCAGCCAGTTCCCCGGCCTCACCCCCGACAAGATCAAGGCCGCCATGCGGGAGCTGGGCTTTGCCGACACGGTGGAGGTAGCCGTGGGCGCGGACCTGTGCACCCTTGAGGAAGCCAAGGACTTCCTGAACGAGGTCCCCTACGAGATCCCCTTTATGGCCACAAGCTGCTGCCCCAGCTGGAGCGTGATGGCCAAGAAGATGTTCCCCGGCATGGCGGACAACATCAGCATGGCCATGACCCCCATGGTCCTCACCGCCCGTCTGCTGAAAAAGCAGCATGAGGGGGAGGAAATCAAAATCTGCTTCGTGGGTCCCTGCGCCGCCAAAAAGCTGGAGGCCAGCCGCCGGACTATCCGCAGCCACGTGGATTTTGTGGTGACCTTTGAAGAGCTGATGGGTATGTTCGAGGCCCGGGAGGTGGACTTCGAGACCCTGGAGCCCCTCCCTGGCGACGAGCTCAACGCCGCCACGGCCGCGGGCCGGGGCTTTGCCACCAGCGGCGGCGTGGCCCAGGCAGTGGTGGACGCCATCCACTCCTACAACCCGGACCTGGAGGTCAAGGTTGCCAGCGCCCAGGGCCTGGCTGAGTGCAAAAAGCTGCTGATGATGGCCCGGGCCGGCAAGTACGACGGTTATCTGCTGGAGGGCATGGCCTGTCCCGGCGGCTGTATGGGCGGTGCGGGCACCCTGGCGGAGCCCGCAAAGGCCATCGCGGCCCTGAAAAAATACACCGCGGAGGCGGAGATCAAAAACGCGGTGGACACCCCGTTTAAAAATGACCTGAGCCTTTTGGAAGAGGCGAAAATGAACCAGTAATTGAGAGGAGCTTCATGAAAGGAATCGTATTGGCCGCCGGAAAGGGGACCCGGCTGTACCCCATGACCAAGCCGGTGTGCAAGCCCCTGCTTCCGGTGTACGACAAGCCCCTGATTTATTACCCCCTGGCCATTCTGATGCAGGCGGGTATTTCGGAAATCCTGATTATCGTCCCCCCCGGCGAAGTGGAGACCTTTACCGCCCTGCTGGGCCGGGGGGAGCAGTTCGGCCTGCAAATCTCCTACGCGGAGCAGCCGGTGGCCCGGGGCATCGCCGACGCCCTGCTCATTGGCCGGGAGTTCGTGGGAGAGGACCGGGTATGCCTGGTGCTGGGGGACAATATCTTCTACGCGCCCACCCTGGGGGCGACCTTGAAAAAGGCCGCCGCCCAGGAGAAGGGGGCCACCGTGTTCGGCTGCTGGGTGGAGGACCCCCGCCCCTTCGGCGTGGTGGAGTTCGATGAGGGGGGCAAGGCGATCTCCATTGAGGAGAAGCCCCGGTATCCCAAGTCCAACTACATTATTCCCGGCCTGTATTTCTACGACAACCAGGTAATGGAGATTGCCGGCAGCCTCCAGCCCTCCGCCCGGGGAGAGCTGGAGATCACCGATGTAAACCGGGAGTACCTCAACCGGGGGAGCCTGCACGTGGTCCCCCTGGAGCGCAGCTTTACCTGGCTGGACGCGGGCACCGCCGACTCCCTGCTGGTGGCCGGCCAGACCATTAAGGAGATTCAGGACACCACCGGGCGCTATGTGGGCTGTCTGGAGGAGCTGGGTCTCTATGAGGAGTGGATCAGCGAAGAGCAGGTCCACGCCACCGGGCGGGAACTGGGGATGACGCTGTATGGAAAATATCTGCAATGTCTCTAAGCGGCGTGTGACCCGCTGGCTGGCCGTCCTTCTGGCCCTGATGCTGGCGGCTGTACTGTTTGCCGCCGGGGCGGAGGGGGGCAGCAAGACCACCACCGTGCTGTTTACCCACGACCTCCACTCCCACTTCCTGCCCCAGCGAGACAGCCAGGGCGGGGAGTCGGGGGGCTACGCCCGGCTGAAAACCGCCATCGATCAGGAAAAAACCAAAAATCCCCGGGCTCTTCTGGTGGACGGGGGGGACTTCTCCATCGGTTCCCTGATTCAAACCCTCTACACCACCCAGGCCCCGGAGCTGCGGACCATGGGAGCCCTGGGGTACGACGCGGCCACCGTGGGCAACCATGAGTTTGACCATGAGGGGACCGGCTTTGCCAGTATGCTCCGGGCGGCCTCCGCCAGCGGCGACAAGCTGCCCGCGCTGCTGCTGTCCAACTATCAGCCCGCTGAGGACAACCCGGACCGGCTGGATATCCAGCGGGCGATGGCCGCCGGCGGGGTCCGGCCCTATATGCTCCTGGAGCGGGGAAATGTCACCTACGGCATTTTCGGCGTGATGGGGAGGGACTCGGACGCCTGCGCGCCCTCCTCCGGCTTTGTGCTGGAGGACCCGGCGGACGCCGCCCAGCGGTGCGTGGACGCGCTGAAGGAGCAGGGCGCCCAGTTTATCATTGCCCTGTCACACAGCGGCACCAGCAGTAAGCGCAGCGCTTCGGAGGACGAGCAGCTGGCCAAAAAGGTGGAGGGCATCGACCTGATTGTCTCCGGCCACACCCATACCACCCTGGAGCAGCCCATTGTGGTGGGGGATACCTATATTGTCTCCGCCGGGCCCTACTGCCAGAATTTGGGCAGCATCACCCTGTCCTGGGATGAAGAGGGGAACAAAACACTGGTGGACTACCATCTGGTTCCCATTGACAAGACCCTGAAACCGGACCCGGATGTAGAGGAGCTGGTGGAGCAGTGGAAAAACCAGGTGAGCGGCACCTATCTGGGGGCCTACGGCCTGAGCTACGACCAGGTGCTCACCCGCAGCGGCTTTGACCTGCCTCTGCCGGAATCCGGCGTACAGAAGGGCAGCGCGCTGGGAGAGCTGGTGGCGGACGCCTTTTTGTGGGCGGCCCGGCAGGAGCTGGGGGAGGAGGAGCCCATTGTGGCCATCACCGCCGACGGTGTGCTGCGGGCCCCCCTGTACCAGGGGAAGATTACCACCTCTATGGTGTTTGACGTGCTGTCGATGGGGGTGGGCCAGGACGGGACCTCCGGCTTCCCCCTGGTGACCTGTTATTTGACCGGCGCGGAGCTGAAGGCGGTGGCGGAGGTGGACGCGTCCGTTACCCCGCTGATGCCGGCGGCCCAGCTGTATATGGCCGGGATGGACTATTCCTTCAACGTCCATCGGATGTTCTTTAACCGGGTGACCCGCTGCCGGCTGTGGGGGGACACGGCCCAGCTGGAGGACGGCAGGCTCTACCGGGTGGTAAGCGGTATGTATTCCGCCCAGATGCTGGGCGCCGTGGAGGAGAAATCCATGGGCCTTTTGTCTCTAACCCCGAAGGACGCCCGGGGAGAGCCCATTACCGACTTTACCCAGCATATTCTTTACGACAGCCGGGGCAGCGAGATCAAAGAATGGTATGCCCTGGCGTCCTATCTGGCCCAGTTCGGCGACGACGGACTGCCCCAGCAGTATGCCCAGCCCGATGGCCGCAAGGCCGTTAGCCATAGCTGGAACCCCATTGAACTGGTCAAAAGCCCAAACTGGATCACCCTGGTCACCGTACTGGTGCTGGCGGTGGTGGTTCTGCTGGCCGCCCTGGCGGTGCGGCAGATTCTGCGGGCCAAGCATCGCCGGCGGTATGGGAAGCGCAAAAACCGTTTTTTCAAGCGGTAGACCCTATTTGTTAGTTTGAGGAGGATCAATGTGAAGCAGTATCAAATTGTTAACAAAAAGGTGCTCACGCCGGAGATCAGCCAGATCTCTGTCTACGCGCCTCTGGTGGCGGCCAAGGCAAAGCCGGGCCAGTTCATCATTCTGCGGGTCAGTGAGGAGGGCGAGCGCATCCCCCTGACCATCTCCAGCGCCAAGGACGGCCTGGTTACCGTGATCTATCAGAAGATCGGCGGCACCACGCTGGCTCTGGACCAGCTGAACCAGGACGACTGCCTGCAGGATTTCGTGGGGCCTCTGGGCGTTCCCACCCATGTGGAGGACCTGGGCCGGGTGGCGGTGCTGGGCGGCGGACTGGGCTGCGCCATCGCGCTGCCTGTGGCCCGGGGACTGCATCAGGCCGGCAACCAGGTGGATTTGATCGGCGGCTTTAAGACAAAGGACATCGTGATTCTTGAGGACGAGATGAAGGATGCCTGCACTGACCTGCACATCTGCACCGACGACGGCACCTACGGCTATCACGGCTTTGTCACCGGCAAGCTGGAGGAGCTGATTGCCAGCGGCGTGAAGTTTGACCATGTGTTTGCCATCGGCCCTCTGCTGATGATGAAGTTCGCCTGTAAGCTGACGGAGAAGTACAGCATTCCCACTACCGTCAGCATGAACCCCATCATGATCGACGGCACCGGTATGTGCGGCTGCTGCCGGCTCACGGTGGGCGGCGAGGTGAAGTTCGCCTGTGTGGACGGCCCGGATTTTGACGGACATAAGGTGGATTTCGACGAGGTTATCGCCCGGAACGCCACCTATAAGGAGTTTGAAGCCAAGGCGAAGGAGAAGCATACCTGCCGCCTGGGAGGAGGTGCCATGAATGGCTAATTTGCAGACAACCAAGACCCCCATGCCGGAGCAGGAAGCCAATGTCCGGAATGGCAATTTTCTGGAGGTAGCCCTGGGCTACACCCTGGAGCAGGCCCAGAACGAGGCCCAGCGGTGCCTGAACTGTAAGAACAAGCCCTGTGTCAGCGGCTGCCCGGTGGGGATTCCCATCCCGGACTTTCTGGCCAAGGTGGCGGAGGGCGACATTACCGCCGCTTATGGGATTTTGTCCAACGCCAACGCCCTGCCCGCCATCTCCGGCCGGGTTTGCCCCCAGGAGAGCCAGTGCGAGGGCAAGTGTGTGCGGTGCAATAAGGGCGACAGTGTGGGCATCGGCCGGGTGGAGCGCTTCGTGGCCGACTGGGCTGCGGAGAACGGCGTGTCCAACGTGGCGACTGCCCCCAAGAACGGCCGCAAGGTGGCGGTCATTGGGTCCGGCCCTGCCGGTTTGACCTGCGCCGGGGAACTGGCCCGGATGGGCTACGCCGTCACGGTGTTCGAGGCCTTCCATACCCCCGGCGGTGTGCTCAGCTACGGCATCCCCGAGTTCCGTCTCCCCAAGGCCATCGTCAAGCGTGAGGTGGCCAACCTGGAGAAGATGGGCGTGGAAATTCAGCTGAACATGGTCATCGGCAAGGTTTTGACCATCACCGAGCTGTTTGACATGGGCTTTGAGGCGGTGTTCATCGGCTCCGGCGCGGGCCTGCCCATGTTCATGAAGATTCCCGGCGAGTCCCTGGTGGGCGTGTACTCCGCCAACGAGTATTTGACCCGGATCAACCTGATGAAAGCCTATAAGCCCGACAGCGACACCCCGGTACTGCACAACAAGAAGGTGGCGGTGGTCGGCGGCGGCAACGTGGCCATGGACGCGGCCCGCTGCGCCAAGCGCATGGGCGCGGAGGTGCACATTGTCTACCGCCGGGGCGAGGAGGAGTTACCCGCCCGCCTGGAGGAGATTCACCACGCCAAGGAAGAGGGCATTATCTTTGACCTGCTGACCAATCCGGTGTGCATCGAGGGCGACGAGAAGGGCTGTGTGTCCTCCATCACCTGCATCCGGATGGAGCTGGGTGAGCCTGACGCTTCCGGACGCCGCCGCCCGGTGGAGATTCCCGGCAGCGAGTTTAAGATGGAAGTGGACGCGGTGATCATGTCCCTGGGCACCCAGCCCAACCCCATGAGCTACGACGGCACCCCCGGTCTGGAAAAGACCCGGAAGGGCTGCGTCCAGGCGGACGACCACGGCCACACCTCCTGCGGCAACATTTTCGCCGGCGGCGATGCGGCTACCGGCGCGGCCACGGTGATCCTGGCAATGGGCGCGGGTAAGAGCGCGGCGAAATCCATCGACGAGTACATCAAGAGCAAGAGCTGAATATACGATGTGTGTACCGCCCCGGACGGCTGTGCTGTCTGGGGCGGTTTCCATCCCAAATCACGCAGCTCAGGACAAAAAAGTGGAGGGAAATATGGAACAGTTTTTTAGGCAAATCATCGCGGTCATCCTCTCCGCAGCTGCGGCGCTCCCGCCTGCCGCCCCGCCCCAGCCGACGGAGGATTTCCGCAGCGTCCTTCTGGGAGAGACGCAGATGGTACTGGCCTGGAATCAGGAAAAAATCTTTCTCAACGAATACCGGGACGACTTGGATTTTGAGGTCGAGCCAGCCCGCTTCGCGCAGGTAGATTTGGACGGGGACGGGATTTGCGAGATCGTGCTGTGGATGTGCTTCGGTGCGAACATGTATGCGGAATTCGAGATTTTACGGGCGGAAAATGGTGAAATTCATTGCTATCCCCAGGTGTATCGGGGATTACAGGACATAAAGACCGACGGCACATACTGCGGCTCCAGCGGCGCGGGGGACTGGGGATATTATAAAATTCTCTCGTTTGGAGAGACGGAATTGGAGGACGAGCCGTTTACCTGGTGTGAGTCATCGGAGCAGGGTGAGTTGTATTATGTCAACAAAGAGCCTGCTTCGAGGCAGGAATTTGAGTCTGCCTGCGCGGAGCAGGACGCAAAAGAGATCATTGTCTGGTACGAGTTCACCCCGGAAAATATTGACGCGCTTTTATAAACAAATTTGTCAAAAATCCCCCGGAAATCCCTGTGGATTCTGGTATTTTTTCGGTATCTCTTCTATTTTTCCTATGTTATAATGATACAGTATAATATCATATGGAGTTGAGAGGGGAAACGATTTTATGGCACAGACATTAATTCTACTCGCCATAGCGGTCTATCTGGGTTTCATGATTTGGATCGGCTGGCGGTATTCCAAGAAAAACGACACGGTGGACGACTTCTACCTGGGGGGCCGGAAGCTGGGTCCCTTCGTCACGGCCATGAGCGCCGAGGCGTCGGATATGTCATCCTGGCTGCTGATGGGCCTGCCTGGTGTAGCCTATCTCACCGGTCTGGCGGAGGCCAGTTGGACCGCCATCGGTCTGGCTGTCGGCACCTATTTGAACTGGCTGATTGTGGCCAAGCGCATCCGCCGGTACTCCCACCAGCTGGGGGCCATCACGGTGCCCCAGTTCTTCTCCAAGCGCTGGGGGGACGAGCGCAATCTGCTGTCCGCCATCGCGGCGGTGGTGATTATCATCTTTTTCATCCCCTACACCGCCTCCGGCTTCTCCGCCTGCGGCAAGCTGTTTTCCACCCTCTTCGGCGTGGACTATTTTCCCGCCATGCTGGTGTCCGCCGCGGTGATTGTGCTGTACACGGTGCTGGGGGGCTTTTTGGCCGCATCCTTTACCGACCTGATTCAGTCCATCATTATGACGGTGGCGCTGGTGGTGGTGCTGGGCTTCGGCGTGAGCCAGGCCGGGGGGATGGACGCGGTGCTGTCCAACGCCCAGTCTATGGTCGGCTATCTGTCCTTCACCAATATCCACGACCCGGCCACCGGCGGCTCCAACCCCTACAGCTTTTTGACCATCTGCTCTCTGCTGGCCTGGGGCCTGGGCTACTTCGGGATGCCCCACATTCTGCTGCGGTTTATGGCCATTGAGGACGAGGAGAAGCTTACTCTGTCACGCCGGGTGGCCTCCATCTGGGTGGTGATTTCCATGGCGGTGGCCATTTTCATCGGCGTGGTGGGCAGCGCCATGACCCGCGCCAGGGCCCTGGAGTCCTTGACGGACGCGGAGACCATCATTGTGCGCATCTCCAGCCTGATCAGCCAGTACGGCCCCCTGGCCGCTCTGCTGGCGGGCGTGATTCTGGCGGGTATCCTGGCGGCGACTATGTCCACCGCCGACTCCCAGCTGCTGGCGGCGTCCTCCTCTGTGTCCCAGAACCTGGGGGCGGAGTTTTTGAAGCTGGACCTGTCCGGCAAAAAGGGCATGGTCATGGCCCGCGGCACCATGGTGGTGATCGCCCTGATTGCCGCCGTGCTGGCCCGGGACCCCAACAGCTCTGTGTTCCGGGTGGTGTCCTTCGCCTGGGCGGGCTTCGGCGCGGCTTTTGGGCCCACCATGCTCTTCGCCCTGTTCTGGAAACGCTCCAACAAGTGGGGCGCCTTGGCGGGGATGGTCACCGGCGGCGTGATGGTCTTTGTATGGAAGTTCGCCATTGCCCCCATGGGCGGGGCCTGGGCCATTTATGAGCTGCTGCCCGCGTTCCTGTTTGCCAGCGCCGCCATCGTGGTTGTGAGCCTGCTGACCCCTGCGCCGGAGAAGGCCGTGACAGACGGCTTTGAGCGGTGCAGGGCCGGGAAATAAAATATACGCATTCATCAAGGGAGGCCTCACGGGCCTCTCTTTTTTGCGGAAATTTCTCCTTGACAAAGGAGGTTTACTGTGATAAACTTCAATTGCAAAAAGGTTTATTATAATAAACCTGAAATCAGGGAGGTGATCTCGCGTGGACAAACTATTCGACAGCGAATTCCGTCTGTTAGAGGTGCTCTGGAACGTGGAAACCCCCATCAATTCCACCCAGCTGGTGGCGCTGTGCAAGGAGCGCCTGGACTGGAACAAGAGCACCACCTATACGGTGCTGCGCAAGCTGTGCCAGAAGGGGGCGGCGAAAAACGAAAACGCCCAGGTCACGCCCCTGCTCACCCGGACCCAGGCCATCCAGGCCCAGAGCGATGAGCTGGTATCCCGGGCGGGGGGGCTGCCCCTGTTGTTCACCGCCTTTTTAAGCGGACGAAAGCTGACGCTCCAGGAGGCGGAGGAGCTCAAGCGCCTCATTGACGAAAGTAAGGGGGGAGACGCATAATGGCCCATGTGTTGATAAACTGCGGCATTTTCGTCGGGTTCTGCGCGGGGACAATGGTTTTACTGCGGCCGGTTCTGGTGCGGCTGTTCACCGCCCAGCAGCGGGTGGTTTTGTGGTATCTCTGTGTGGGCTGGTACTATATGCTATCCACCATCCAGACTGCCGGACAGTTCCGTCTGTTTCTTCCATTTCTACAGCTGCCGGTACATCTATACGATCTGATTACGACCCAAACCTGGAGGGACAGCCTGTATATCTATGAATTTAACCGCCGTATTGGCCCCTACTATGTGGACCTGACACAAGTACTATATTTGGATGCGGTCTACTTCACTGTCGTCCTTGCAATCTGCGCGTGGCTGATTTACCGCAGCGTACAGACATGGAAAATACGGTCGCTGGGTACCATACTGCCAAAGGATGACCCCTGCATAAAGCATTCGGATACGAACATTGAACACATCAACAAAATTTATGTGGTGGAAAATTTGCCTACCAGCTTTGTGGACGGCTTCAGCAACATTTTTTTACAAAAGACGTATTCCGGCCAACAGATGTATCAGATTTTCCTCCACGAAGCGGAGCATATCAATCTGCACCACGCTGCTGTCAAGTGCGTCTTCAGCATTATGCTGGTCGTGTATTGGTGGAACCCCCTGCTGTGGCTGGCGTTCCGGTACATGGTTCGGGATCTGGAGCTGGCCTGTGACGGCGCGGTGCTCGCCAAGCTGCGGCCGGAGGACCGCACCAGCTACGCCAAGACTCTGGTGGAACTGGGCTGCGGGCGGCAGCTTTGGACCCAGCCTCTTTGCTTCGGGGAGTGCGACGCGCAGCTGCGGGTCAAGGCGGTCCTGAAGTGGAAGCCCCAGAGAAGGCGGCTGCAAATCGGGCGCTTCGCCCTGATGGCATTGGTGATTTGGTTTTTCCTGGGATAGGCGCAAATGAAACAATGAAAACAGGAAAATGGGGCGGCCATAGGCCGCCCCATTTTCCTGGCTTTTTCCTCGAAGGTATCAATGGATTAGAGCATCCACGGGATGTTTTACAGATGACAATAAGCTTTTTACCAACAATACCAGCGTTCTCACTGTCAATTCAGTTATTTCCTAATTCGGTCAGCGCTTTCAGCGTGCCATCCAAATTTTCCTTGTGCCAGTTTTTGAAGCTACCGGCATACATGGTGGCGTAGACGCCGGAACTCCGCAGGTCGCTCAGCGCTGCTTGCTGGGTGGTCAGGCGGATGGTGTCCGACCCGGTGCGGATGGTGATGACCGTGTTGAGCATATCGTCCTCCAGCTCCACCGACTGGATGTCCCCATAGGGAAGGACCAGGGATACGTCTTTGCGCAGGTTGCCCCATGTGGTGTTGAAGGGGAGCAGGACGATCTCGTGTTCACACATCTGGAGAACATAAAATTCCGAGTTAAAAAACGCCGCAAATTGTTCGCTCAGGTTTGCCGGGGCGTATTTGACGATGATGCAGCGGTCCTCCAGAGGCTCATATCCGGCCTCCTGGATAAATTTCTTGACTTCGTTTGCCATGGTATTACCTCCAAGTCGTTAAAGTTCATTTTGACACTGACAGACGGGATGAAGTCGGTGTTCAATATGGTGTAATATTAGTTCTCATTTCTCAAAAACTGCAAAACCACATTCGTAAGGATGGGCGCAATACACACTCCCTCGCTTATCAGTTAATATACTTTTCAGTATGAGTTGAAAATCTCCGCCACCTGATAAGATCATGTATTCTGCCGCAAAAAACAACAGTAACTGATTTGACGTCACCGCAGCCACCGCACCCCCACCTCCTAAAACCAAAGTAGGCATAGCAGTTCCTAACAGATATTGCCATTTTTTCAACGGTTCGAAGCAAGCGCAGTATGGAGATAACGTACTCCAAACGATTCCGAAATCAATCGCATGAAAATGATTTTTTGCAAAAATCGCCCAGGTCATTCCATGGATCAGCTCATGCACGATGATCAGGCCCAGAATAAGCAGAGGCAGCGCCACGGCATATCCCCAGGAGATCCCGTCTAAATTAAAACCATTCGCATTATTGTAGAGCCAGAATGTTAAAGCCATAAACGGAAGCATGATTAAAAGAGCTAAATACTTTGCTTTTTGCGTATTGATACTCACATTCTTTATTTTGTATCCTTTTTGCTGCATTTCAGAGCTTAATGTTTCAAAGCAATCTTTACGTTTCAATTCTTTTTCGGTTAATTCTCTTGCCATGGTTATGTGCCTCCTACATCGTTGAAGTCTATTTTGATGCGGACAAGAGCATAACACAATGCGGCCCCGCTGTGGGCAAATTTTCTTGGACGGCACAAATCGTTCTTGAATGGCAAAAGCAGAGAGGGAGCCTCAAAAGCTCCCTCTCCATTTCTTTTTCAATTCTGCCTTTCCGGTTCGAGACAGCAAACACGTTCTGCCTCCTACCCGGACTTGATTTCCCTTTCCATCTACCGCCTCAATTTTGTCCCATGCCGCCAGATAGGCCCGGTGGACCCGGATAAACCGTCCGCTCAGTTCCTTCTCCAACTCGTTCAAACTGCCCACGAAATCCAGACGGCTGTCCGCCGTATGAAGATATACATGGTGGGCTTTGGGGGCGGCCTCAAAAAACAAGATGTCGGCCAGGGGAATGTGGCGGGTTTCATCACCCGTCCGCAGAGAGAACATCTCTGCCGGGTCACGGCGTTCATCCAGCAGGCGG
>ERZ777306.4107-NODE-4107-length-13811-cov-5.251163_pt1 | contig 13811 bp, 15 predicted proteins | sample MGYA00374966_ERZ777306 | MGnify/ENA primary metagenome ERZ777306 (study PRJEB29329, sample SAMN06343882) | mouse gut metagenome | isolation source: Mouse cecum | place: Austria: Vienna | collected 2014-11-15 ...
TCGTCTTCAGCTTGGGAAGCTGACGTGCTACCATTATACCACGCCCGCAGTGATGACTATCATATAACTATGGGGACAAAAAGTCCAGTATAAAACATAAAAAGATTTGACTTTTCGTAAATTTAAGTACATAATGTGCACGCAAATCCCAACAGATTGCCATCTTTGTTAAACCAGTATGCGGTATGCGTGTGGTACATCAACCGGCGAGATTCGCTCTTGATGATGGCTGTTGTGATTTAAAAAATATAAAGGATATAAAAATGTCGGATCATTTTTTGAAAATGGATTATGAGTCGTTGCTTCAGCCGACAAGCGCATTGCAGAGCAGCAAGAATAGCAATGCCGGCAAGGAAGTTATCCCGGATATTGAAGCGGCACGTAAGTTTTTCGGTCTGGACATGCTGGCAATGCATGGGCAGCGTGTAAAATAATAAATAGCAAAACAAGGAGCAAAAGAAAATGGCAACAGTTATCAGATTGGCGCGCTATGGCGCAAAAAAACGCCCCTACTACCATGTAGTGGTTACGGATTCTCGCAATGCGCGTAACTCCGGCAGCATTTTGGAAGTGGTTGGTAAATACGACCCGATGCAGCCGCGTGACAGCGAAAAGCGCGTTATCCTGAACATCGACCAGGTAAAGGCTTGGATGGCAAAGGGTGCGAAACCGTCAGACCGTGTATATAAGTTCTTGGCTAATGCGGGTCTGGTTGCGAAAAAGCCGGTACCGGTTCAGACAAAAAAGCACCTGCAGTCCGAAAAGACACAGATGAAGATTAAGGATAAGGCAGATAAGCAGGCCAAGGCTGCGGAAGAAAAAGCCGCCGCCGAAGCGGCCGCAAAGGCTGCCGCAGAAGCGCCGGCAGCAGAAGCAAGCGCTGAATAAATCTTATAGCGTAAATATGCCCGGGTAATCCCGGGCATATACATGTGTAGGGTGTTTTTATGACAATGGTCGCCAGAGATGAGTGAGAATACAAAAATCTTAATCGGAAAAATTGTTGCGCCCCAGGGGGTACGTGGCGAGGTGCGCGTTCAAACATACACGGCCAGTCCGTTGGACCTGCAGTCGCTGCCGGTAGAGTGTGCGCGATTTACCGCCGGGGATTTTAAATTTGTGCGGCGACTAAATCCGACATCGGATGTTATCATTGCGCGGATTGCGGGTATAGACGACCGTAATGCGGCAGAAACACTGCGTGGTGCAGAACTGTTTGTTGCGCGCGCCGCCCTGCCCGCGCCAGATGAAAATGAATATTACCAGGCCGACTTAATAGGCTTTAGTGTTATTCGTAACGGGAAAAAAATAGGCGTTCTGGACGGGTTTCAAAATTTTGGCGGTGGCGATATTATGGAACTTGATACCGGTGAAATGGTTTTGTTTGCCGGTGCCGATGTAAATTTTAATAGCCGTGAAATAAATATATAGATAGCATGGATAATGTAAGATTTAGATTCGGTGATAACAACGTTATTCTTGCACCTTGGCATACTTGTACGCATTGTGCTTTGCATAACAAGGCTGTGGAACTATACGACTGCTGTCCGGTGCTGACCACATATAATCATGCGGATGATGTTTTAATGATGCGCTGTTATGAGAAAGGCTGGTGTATAAATAGTGCGCATAATTTTTGCATGATATCTTTGGAAAATAATGATACACTGGTATGGCGCATAAATATGATGCGTCAAGCGCGCAAGATTATAAGCAGATGCAAATATAACCAAGGAAGATAAAGTACAATGCATTTCAATATACTTACCATTTTTCCTGAAATGTTTCCGGGTACTTTGGGTGCCGGGGTTGTTGGGCGCGCATTGGAAAAAGGCATTTGGTCGTATAATGTAATAAATATTCGCGATTTTGCATATAACAGCTATGGCAGTGTCGATGATGAGCAGTTTGGCGGCGGCAAAGGCATGGTTATGCGTGCCGATGTGCTGGGGGCGGCCCTGGATTCGATAGAAAATCGTGGTCGTATTATCTATTTTTCGCCGCGTGGGCCGCGCCTGGACCAGGCAATGGTACGTGGCTTTGCCGCAGACAAGGATGCCACATTTACATTGCTATGCGGTAGATATGAAGGAATAGATCAACGAATCATTGATGAATATGATATAATGGAGTTGTCTATTGGCGATTATATCCTGTCTGGGGGTGAAATTGCCGCGCAGGTTTTTGTTGACAGCGCGGTTCGCTTGATAGATAATGTTGTCGGTGGCGGCGAAAGTGCCACTGCAAACGAAAGTTTTGAAATCGGGGGGCTGGAATGGCCGTTATACACCCGCCCGTCGGCATGGCGTGGACGAAATGTCCCAGAAGTCCTGCTGTCCGGTCACCACGGCAATATAGAACGGTGGCGGAAACAACAATCGGACGAGATAACAAAACAAAGACGTCCGGATTTAATAAAGGAAAAGTAAAAGATGAGCATCATTAAGAAAATAGAAGAAAAACAGGTTGCAAAACTGCGCGGCGACAAGAAAATCCCTGCTTTTAAAGCTGGTGATACGCTGAAGGTACACGTAAAAATCAAAGATGGTGACAAATTCCGTATCCAGATTTTCGAAGGTGTAGTTATCGCACGTGACGGTGGCGAAGGCAACAATGCTTCGTTTACTGTTCGTCGTGAATCATACGGCGTTGGTGTAGAGCGCAAGTTCCCGCTGTACAGCCCGGCGATTGAAAAAATCGAAAAGATTCGTATCGGTCGTGTACGTCGTGCAAAGCTGTTCTTCCTGCGTGGTCTGTCTGGTAAAAAGGCTCGTATCGTCGAAGACTTGGCGGCAGCATCTGCGGAAAAGAATGCAAGCAAATAAAAGATATATTGCTATCAAAATCCCGCCTTTTGGCGGGATTTTTTGTGCTTAGAAAGCTATGGAATTGTAGGGGACGAGTGATTTAAGAATTTGACTTTGCCAGGCAGTAGCGTTAATATATAAGCCGGTATGAAAAAATATATTTCTGCATTTTTTGTGGCGTGTATCCTGCTGAGTGGGGTGTCGGCAAACGCTTATGTTGACCGTGAAACCGCGGTTTTGCGCGTTATGAACAAGGCCGCCGGCAAGGCGCAGACTATAACCGTTCCGGTTGGGCGCGAAGCGTCTTTTGAAAAGCTGGGGCTGATTGTGCGTGCCTGTAAACAAACAGACCCCTTCCAGGCAGAAGATTTTTTTGCATTCATAGAGGTTTCTCAACATGCAAAGATATTTAGTGGTTGGATGAGTCATAATGAGCCGGGCAACAACCCGTTGCAGCATCCGGATTACGACCTGTGGCTGGTTCGTTGCGAATAACAAACAATATTTAGGAGAGAAAAGTCATGAAGTTCTTAAAAAAATATTTGAAAATTTTAATTGGTATCGCGGCCCTTATTCTTGTTTTTGTTATTTTTATAATGAGCCAGCGTTCCGAGAATCTGGAAACGGCCCCGCTTAAGAAATGGCCGGCGGCATCGCTGGAGCGTCGTATCGCCGCGGCAAAGATATTAACCGGTACGGACGATAATGCAGAGCTGATTGTTCAGTGTATTGATAAAATTGCAACCTTGCCGGAATCGGGCGAAATGGCTGTGCGTGATGCGGCGTCACTTTGCTATACCGGTGTCCAGCTAAAGGATAATTTATAATCGTGCTGCGTAAATTACTGGTTATCTTTATAGTTGCGGGGTGCGTTCATGGCGCGCCCCGCAACAGTGATATAGGGGCGCAATACCTGGGGCGGCCCTATGTTTCGGACCCCCTGGGCGAAGGCGGCGGATATGATTCCGACCCATTGATAAGGGAGGATGCTTTTGACTGTGCCACGTTTGTTGAAACGGTGCTGGCGGACGGTGACTTGGGGCGGCTAAATAAAATAAGATATGCAGGCGGTATTGTCGCATTTGAGCAACGCAATCACTTTATTGAAACGGATTGGCTTGCCAGCAATGCGGAAATGGTTGAAAATATCAGTGCGCAATATGGCAAAACCGCCACTCGACAGGTTTCGATTGATAAGCAAAACTGGGCACGCAAGGTGCACGGGCTGGAGATTGACGCGCCGCTGGCGCAAGGTATTATTGAGTATCTGCCCTATGAAAATATGGGCGCCATACACAACAATGAGGCTTTGATTGTTCTATTTATCGTTGGTAATTCGCAAAAATCTGCTAAGATAGGCACGGATATTGCCGTTGTTCACATGGGATTTTTATTACCGGGCGGGAATGTTTTGCGGCATGCATCCATCGGGCGCGGCGTTGTGGACGATAGTTTTGAGCAGTATTTGCAGATGCGCAAAAATATGAAAGATAACATAGGCATTGCACTGGTGAAAATAAAATGACAGAAGAAAAAATTATAAAACTTGATATGGGCTCTCTGCGTGGCGAAGATAACGACGAGTGTCCAATACTTTGCTTGGGGATTGAATCTTCGTGTGATGAAACATCCGCAGCGATTGTAGATTCAAACCGTAATATTTTATCTCATATTATTTATTCTCAAATCCCAGAGCATCAAAAATACGGCGGCGTTGTGCCAGAACTGGCGGCGCGCGCACATATTTTGGCAATTGATACGGTTGTGCGTCAAACATTGGATGCGGCCGGCAAGAAGATAGAAGATATTGATGTTATTGCCGCCACTGCGGGGCCTGGTCTTATCGGGGGTGTTTTGATTGGCTGGATGGCGGCGACCGGTATTGCACAGTCAACGTCAAAGCCGCTGGTTGCGGTAAATCATCTGGAGGGCCACGCCCTTGTTCCGCGTTTGCACGCATCGGCCGCCGATGGCAGTGATATAAAATGCGGGGTCGAGTTTCCGTACCTGCTAATGCTGGCGTCGGGCGGTCATTGCCAGATTTTATTAGTACGCGGTGTTGGGGCTTATGAACAAATTGGACAGACACTGGACGACAGCGCCGGCGAAGCCTTTGACAAGGTTGCAAAAATGCTGGGGCTGGGGTATCCGGGCGGGCCGGCTGTTGATGCGCGTGCTGCAAAAGGGAATCCGAAGCGGTTTAAGTTCCCGCGCCCATTATGCGACAAGCCCGGATGTGATTTTTCATTCAGTGGGATAAAAACCGCCGCACGTGTTATGCTGGATAAGGCAACTGCGCCGTATGATGATGAATTTATAAATGACTTTTGTGCATCATTTCAGGCGGCGGTCGTCGATTGTATTGTTAACAGGCTGGGACATGCATTGGCGGATTCGCGTGTTCGTGATGCTGCGCCGCGTACGTTGGTTGTTGCCGGTGGCGTTGCAAAAAACAGCGCTATTCGCGCCGCTATGGAGCGACTGGCGGCATCGCATGATATGACGTTTGCCGCGCCACCAATGGGGCTTTGCACGGATAATGGTGCAATGATTGCATGGGCGGGAATCGAAAATTATCGTGTTGGTCGCGTTGTAAAAGAGCCTGTTGCGCCACGTCCACGCTGGCCGCTGACTGAATTGTAAAAAGCGCAAAAATATGGTATAATCTTTAGCATGAAAGACTATGTAGCCAGATATGATGCCGCCACCCGCCGAGTGCTGGAGAATGCGGCCAAAATCGACCGCTTTGCGATGCCGATTATTAACGCGCCCTATTCGCTGTATAAAATTGCATCGGTATTGCGCCAGAAATACAAAGATCATCTTTTTCGCGACAAATATGTGGGCGACATGCAGTTTGAGGGCTTTACCCCATATCCAAAGGGATTTTGCGCGCTAAGTTCTATATGCGTGTATGAGCTATACGGTGGCGCCGATATTTGGGTGCCATCGGCAATTCACTTGGGCGACTGGGAACATGCGCCGGTTGTATTCCTGCGCGATATAAATTTTGGTATTGCGTTTGATGCAACCGGGGACCAGTTTGCGCCACTGCGTGTGCCGTATGAACTGGGGACGCCGATTAACCGCCCGATTGGGAAAATGCGTACACCTAACAAAGAAGCCTTTATTCAACAAATCAAACAAGAATTGGACAAGCGTTAAATGCAAAAGCCGGAACCATTTGTAAAGCCAGATACAGTGTTTAGTGTAACCGATGCGGCGGCACTACTAAAAGGTGTTGTTGAAACAGCTTTCCCATGTATAAGAATTCGCGGCGAGCTGTCACAGATTACGCGTGCATCATCGGGTCATATGTATATGACTATCAAAGATGCCGGCGCGGCAATATCCGCAATAATTTGGCGTGGAACACCGGTAAACTTTAAGCTGGAAGACGGGCTGGAGGTTATAATAACCGGCCGCCTGACTACATATCCGGCACGCAGTAATTACCAGATAATTGTTAACGAGATAGAAATGGCCGGTGTTGGCGCTATCTTAAAAATGCTGGAGGCGCGCAAGCAAAAGTTGGCCGCCGAAGGCTTGTTTGATGCAGCACGGAAAAAGCCGCTGCCAAAATTGCCGCGTCGTGTGGGTGTTGTAACCAGTCCCACGGGCGCCGCATTCCAAGATATTCAAAACAGACTGCGCGAACGCTTTCCCGTCCATGTGATTTTATATCCGGCAACGGTCCAAGGCACGACGGCCGCGGCCGAAGTGGCGGCAGGGATAGAATATTTTAACCGCGCAAAAAATGTTGATGTAATTATTGTTGCGCGTGGTGGTGGCGCGCTGGAGGATTTGCTGCCCTTTTCGGAAGAAATTGTTGTGCGTGCCGCCGCCGCCAGTCAGATTCCATTGATATCCGGTGTCGGTCACGAGCCGGACTGGATGCTGATTGATTTTGCCGCTGACTTTCGTGCGCCAACACCAACCGGTGCCGCAGAGACGGTTGTACCGACAAAATTGTCACTGATTCAGGACTTGGATAACTTGTGGCATCGCCTGTCGGGGAACTTTACAACCAGACTGGCCAATGCGCGCAGCCGTATGGAAAACATATCAATAAAAAGTCCGCACCAGATGCTGATGGAGCGCGCCCAGCGCTTGGATGATATCGGACGCAGCATGGATGTCATTATCGGCTCTAAGCTTCTTGCCGCTAATCAAAATCTGCAAATGGTATCTGCGTTTCCAAATATTTTGACGGCACGCATGGCTTATCTAAATCAGTCTGTGTCGCACCTGGGGCAGATGTTAAATTCGCTGAGCTATAAAAATGTTTTAGCGCGTGGTTTTGCGATTGTACGCGACAGCGACCATAATATAATCAGCAGTGCCGCCGCCGATGTCAATCCTGCGTCTATCGAGTTTGCAGACGGCGTAGTTCAAATACACTGATGCCGGCGCGCGCGGGATTTATTTTTTCATTAAGGTTTGGGCGGTCGCCAATGCTTCGGGCGTGATTTCTGCACCGCTTATTATGCGGGCGATTTCATTCAGGCGCTCGTTTGCCATTATTTCGCAAACACTTGTTGTTGTAACGTCGTTATTTACAGTCTTGCTGATTTTAAAGTGACGGTCTGCGTAGCCTGCAACCTGGGCGGAATGGGTGATAACCAGTGCCTGGCCCGATGCCGCCAGACGCCCCAGGCGCGCGCCAACCGCGCTGGCGGTGGCACCACTGATGCCGGTATCTATTTCGTCAAAGATAAATGTAAGTGCCCCGTCGTGGCCCGCCAGAACAACACGCAGTGCCAGCATAAAGCGTGCTAACTCTCCGCCGGATGCGGTTTTATGTAGTGCACCAAAAGGCATTCCGGGATTGGTTTTTATCATAAACGTTACATTGTCTGTCCCGCTGGATGTTGGCTCTGCGGTGGATATTTCGGTGATAAAATCAGCCTGCCCCAGTTTTAAATCCGGCAGTTCGTCAAGTATTCTTTTTCGCAATATTTCCGCAGCAGCAACACGTGCATCATGCAGCATGACCGCACAGCGGTCAAACTCGGCGCGCTTTTTGGACATTTCGGCAGAGATTTTTTTAAGCTCTGCGTCCGAATTATCTATCGCGTTTAGCTGCTCTGTCATCTGGGCCAGTTTTGCCGGCAACTCATCCGCGGGAATGCGATGCTTGCGCGCCGCGGCGCGTATTGCAAAAAGGCGTTCTTCTATTGATTCCAGGCTGGCTGTGTCGGTATCGGCGGGCTTTAATTCATCCGTAATATCTGATAAGCTTTGTGCGATTTCATACAGTCGGTCTATCTGGTCGCGATAAGGATTGGGTGATGTTTTTATGCGCTCCAATATATGCGCAACAGAATAAACCGCCGCATCCAGTGATGCGCCGCGCGGCGCCAATGCCGTCATCGCATCGGCTAAAATAGCGGCGTCTTTTTCCGCATTCATCATTGCCGTGCGTTGTGTTGCCAGTTCTTCTTCTTCGCCAATCTGAACATTTAGCGCGTTTAGCTCCGCAACATTATGTTCTAGGAACTCGCGCTCAATTGTTGCGCGCGATAGTATATCATTCAGCTCATCCATGCGACGGCGCGCGGCGTTATACTCGCGATAAGCATCCCGGGTGGCGGCGGCAATTTCATAAAACTTTGCATCGTTTCGACCGGCAAAATCGTCTAATGACGCGCGATGCGTGCTGCCGTCCAGCAGGGCGTGGTTTGCAAATTGTCCGTGAATTTCCACCAATGCATCGCCCACCGCTTTTAGTGTTTTTACCGATGCCGCACAGTCGTTAATCCATGCCCGCCCCTTGCCGTCGGCAGAAATTGTTCTGCGTAAAATAAGAGTGTCGCTGTCACAGTCTATGCCGACTTCATTTAAAATCTCGCGGACGGATGCAGGGGTTGTATCAAATTCTGCGGTTACGGATGCCGTATCGTTCCCACGCCGAACCAGGCCCGCGTCACCACGCGCCCCCAACGCCAAAGCCAATGCGTCCAATAATATACTTTTACCCGCACCGGTTTCGCCGGTTAAAATGTTTAACCCGGCGCCGAATTCCAGATTCAGGCGTTCAATCAATACAATATTTGATATGTTTAATCTTGTTAGCATACAGGAATTATAGCGTTGCAGGGTATGTTATTTCAAGATTTTTTATAAGTTTTCCAACTGCCAATTATGCGTCCATAATATGGCGGCAGATATGGCATGACCGGGGAATACAGCCTTTAGCAATTCGCGGTATTCGCGCAGCTGTGCGATATATTTATAGCGAAATGCGTCCGGATTTATGTCTGTTTTATAATCCAAGATGCAAATTGTCTGTGTGGCATTGTCTATAATCATGCGGTCAATTCGTCGGCTGATGAATTTTCCGTTTATGGTGCCTGCAATCGGAACCTCGGTTTTGGCGGCCGGCGTAAAATATTTTGCGCACCCGTCCAGATTTATTATTTTTTCAGCGAGTGCAGTGTCGCCTGAAATATTCTGACCGTCTATTGTTATCTTGCGCAGGCGCTCGTGCATGTGTGTGCCGGCATCGGTCGCAAATTTGCGGGCGCGACTCTCGGCAATTAAATCACATAAAGTTTTATTCATTCGAAATCCTTACCGGTGTTGCTGATGCATTGCCGAAAACACTCCACAGGCGTGCATGCCATGAATCCGGATTCGGCGCCTTGTGTGCGGTGTGGCCGTATATGTATAATCTGTCACGTGCGCGTGTCATCGCAACATACAGCAGGCGATAATACTCCGCTATTTTATTGCTCATTGCAGATGCGGCGGCATCTGCGCGCCGCTGTGAGGCGACGGCGCGCGGTACCCATATCCATGGGGTTGGCATATTTAATTGTGGCGTGGTGCGCGTGATTGGGATAAATTTTTCCGCCTCCGGCATGTTGGTTGTGTCTATCAAAAATACGACCGGTGCCTCTAATCCCTTGCTGCCATGAACTGTTACTATGCGTACACCGCTGCTTTCATCCAGGTCGCGCTTTATCTCGCTGCCGCCGGTGATGAACCATTTTAAAAAGTGACGCATTGTGCCCGGCTGGGTGCGCTCGTACGCCAAACAAATTGTTATAAATTCTTCCAGCGGGTCTATTATCTGACTGCCCAGTGCTGCAATCATATCGCGACGGGTATCGTTTGAATTCAAAATGTTTGAGAAAAATGTATGCGGACCGAATTTTTCCGCCCATTCTATCATAGTGCCCAAGCGCTCAAAAATATCCGGATGCGATATGCGCAACATATCAAATACAGATACGCTTTGTGTGTCTGCGTCGCGCGTTTTTATTGCATTGGTTCTGGCGGTGCATAAATTTAAAATATCGCCTTCTGTCAATCTGAAAATAGGACTTTTTAATACGCAGCATAAGCTGTAGTCGTCCGTAGGTGTCAGACAAAATCGAGTCAGATTTAGCAGGTCTCGTATTGCGGGAAAGTCGGGCAATACAATTCTGTCGCTGCCCGCGACATTTATGTTGCGACGTTTTAGCTCCGCAACAAGTGGCGGCGCCAATGGCTTTCTTTTTTGGACGAGTATCATTATATCGTCCGCCCTGCATTCACCGCTGTTTATCATGGACTGAATTTTGTCTGCGATTGCGGATATATAGTTGCGCACATCGCAATCGTCATTTTTTTTCGAGGCCACCGGGAATAATTCAACACAGCCAGGTGCACCGATGCGAAAGCATTTGTGGTCGTTATTGACAAAGCCGCTGAGGTCTATTATATCGCGATTGGTAAAAAACGCATCTACGAATTCCAATATAGGCGCCGTAGAGCGAAAGCTTTGAGCCAAAGGTATTTCGCATATTTCACGAAAGTTATTGCTTATTTGGGCCGCAATTTCCTGGCGGCTGGCGGCAAAGGCCTTGGGGTCGGCCCCCTGGAAGCCGTAAATAGACTGTTTGCTGTCGCCGACTACAAATAAAGAGTGCGGCATTGTGTCGGTGTCGCCTTCGGTGAAGAAATCCCCTGCCATCATTCGCAAAATGTCCCATTGCTGGGGGCTGGTGTCTTGGGCCTCGTCAACTAGAATATGATTTAGTGACATATCCAACTGCGACAGAACCCAGCCCATTGTGTCGGGCTTGGAAAACAGTCGGCGCGTATAAAGAATAAGGTCGTCAAAATCTAGTATGTTACGCGCTTTTTTTATATTCATATAAGAACGTGAAAAAGCAGCGGATAGGTCAAATAATGCAATCGTGTCATCTAAGATTTGCCGGTTTAGATTTTGCTGGGTTAAGGCAAAAACTCTGTCCTGTTCCTGACACAGATAATCTTTTTTTGCAATGTCCTTTTTCTTTTCCAAATTTTGTGTTAGATAGGCAAACTTGTATTCTTCAAAATCTATAGATTTATCAATAAACTGTTTTGTCTTGTTGATAACTTCTGTTAAATAAGCTGCCGGTGTTTTTCGTGATTTTTGCTCTGATTCCGTCTCATTTATTATTTTTTGCAGCAAATCGGTCGAAGTATCGGGGATGACACCAAAGTCGGATAATAAAAATTTATCAATCGTATCAATAAAGTATTTGCGATAACTGTCAAAGTTTTCAACTTGGAAAAATGTTTTATATTGCGCGGTTAATTCTTTTAATAGGTCCGGCATATAATATTCTGATACGCGCCCTATTATATGTGCAAACGCATCGGATGTTCTGGCATCTGAGCCCGACAACATTATCATTTTATCAAACGCATCCTGAAGCAGAACCTTTTGATTTGCGTCAGATATCAAAGACCATGCGGGCGACAGGCCCGCCTCTAGCGGGAAGCGATGCAATATCTCTTCGCAAAAACCGTGTATGGTTTTAATCTTAAGAATATCGGGGTTATCAATATATTTAAAAAATATATCACGGGCCACTTTCAGGTCATGGTCGGTTGGTGATGTATTAAATGCCACCCCGGCCAGCATATCGCGCAAATCATCATCCGATGCCAGCGCCCAACTGCGCAGCATGGACAAGATGCGGTTACGCATTTCACCCGCCCCGGCGTTTGTATATGTTAAGCACAATATACCCCCGTCCGCATTAGAGCGGAACAGAATTCTAAGCAGGCGCTGGACCAGAACACTGGTTTTCCCAGTGCCGGCATTCGCCTGAACCCATACATTCTCTGACGGTTCGGCCGCCTTGTTCTGTTCTGGTGAAAGAGTACTTTTTTTTGCCATTTATGCCCTTGCTTTACTTTCAAGATTCTAGTATAAATTTCATAGAACTTCAAGAATGATGTAATTGTTTCGGAGGTGCTAAAATGGATGCCGATTTGTCTGTTTTTCTTGGTAATAAACTAGTATGGATTATATGTGGTGGCGCGGCCGTTTTAATGCTGGCGGCGATTGGGGCGCTGTTTTTTGTATCTCGCAAATCGCAAAAGGTTATGGAATCTTTGCTGGGGATAATGTTACAGCCAGACCGGGTAAGAATACACGATGCGTCGCGTGTTCTGCGAACCTTGCTGGCGGATGAAATAACAAAAATCGAGGCGGGTTTTAAAACCATGTGCGATACCATGGGGGCACAAATTGCCGCGGCGAATAAATTGAACGAAGAGTTGGGGCTGCAGAACGAGAAGCTGGTTGCGACCGCAGATGCGGCGACAAAAAAGCTGGCTGTGATGTCCCAGCGGCTGGATAATACGGTAACGGGGCTGCGCGCGGTCGTAGAATCGGATTCATGGTCGGATGTTGAAAATGCCACCGACAGATTTAGCGCAACAGTTAACGAATTGTTGGCGCGAATTGATACGACATCCCAAGATGCCACAACCCGCATTGCACATATTCAGGAACAGATTGACGGGTGGCTGGAATCGGGCCGCCAGTTGTCGGAACGCTTAGCGGCAGAGTTTGAAAAGAACGGCACCCAGATGAAGGATATGTCGGAGCAGTCGTCCGCAATGCGCGACCAGTTGGGCGCACTGGCCCAGTCGGTGGCAGATGGATTTAATACGGTAAAATCATCGGCTGGCGACTATGAAACGGTAATGGCCGCCAATGACAGGTTGTTGGGTGAAAATATCGCAAAACTAGAAAACTACAGCAAGCAGTCGAAGAAACAGTTAACAGCCCAGATGAATACCCTTACCAATACGGCGAATGTTGTCGGCGGTCAGGTGCGTTTGGCGGAATCATCCATAGACAAGCAGGTGCGCAAACTGACCGATGCGGTCGAGACGCTTATGTCCTCTGCGACGTCAACAGAAAATTCTGTGCGAGGTATATCGACGGAGCTGGCGACACTAACCAACCGGTTTAATGGAGAAATAAAAGAATTTGCAACCGGTGTCGTATCAGAGCTAAAAACTGTATCTGGTGTGGCAAATGTAACGCTGGAGAATACAAAAACAGCGGCCGGTGCATTTTCCGAATCTGTTCGTGCAATGGCAACCGGTGTGCGTGAAACTCTGATAGAGATGAATACCGCCCATACCCAACTGTCGGGTCAGTCGGCCAGCCTTATAAAAATGTCGGCTGAAACCACAGCCCAGTTGCAGCCGCTGTCAGAGCTGATTGAAAAGTATTATGCCGCCCTGCCCGATTTGTCGCGTGGCTCGGCCGAGACGACGGAAACACTTGAAAAAATCGTTGCGTCGTTGAATGAGAAAATCAGTCTGATGCGGGATACGGTTTCAGAATCCATGACTGCGATATCTGACTCGTCTGTAAAGCTGGAAGATATGGCGGGCCAATCCAGACAGCAGATGATTGACCTGATGGCGGATTATGCAAAGGCCGTGAACACCATGCAGACTTTGAATAAGCAAATGATGGTTGCGCGTGCATCCGCACCAATGGATGCAATAAAAATGGCACCGTCGGATTCATTCCCACGCATCAGCAGCCAGGATTTCCTGCAGCAGAGCGAACGTATGTTTGAAAAAATGCATGAACAGTCCCTGGATTTAACACGTGCAGCCGGGGCAGATATTCCGGATGTGGTTTGGAAAAAGTATCATGCCGGCGATAAAACAATTTTCTCGAAATGGCTGGCGAAAATGATGGCGGCGGCGGAT
>ERZ777306.4113-NODE-4113-length-13790-cov-69.692173_pt1 | contig 13790 bp, 10 predicted proteins | sample MGYA00374966_ERZ777306 | MGnify/ENA primary metagenome ERZ777306 (study PRJEB29329, sample SAMN06343882) | mouse gut metagenome | isolation source: Mouse cecum | place: Austria: Vienna | collected 2014-11-15 ...
GTAAGTTAAAATATCAGCTATAAAATTATGACTGAAGAGAATTTAAACAGGCTCTAAATGATATTCTATAATCCCGACAAGACCAGGATATGTATACGCAGGTTTATTTCAAAATAAAAAAACGAGTCAATTCCTTTATGGAACCACCCGCCTCACATCAGAAAAGCCTTAAAGGCTTTTCTTTTCATTACCTCCTTTTCCTGAAAACCAATCTTCTTTGTACCCTAAAATGTCTTACCTATTGTTATCCTTTTACCTTCCATTAAAAACTTTCCTATTGAACTAAAAACTTTAATACCTTAAATTTATTGTCTTATCTAATACCTTCATATTTTCTTTTACCTTATAAACTAATAGCAATTTCCCAATTGCCCTGCAAAGGTACGAATAAATTCCGTGTGCGCAAACGGTTTTATATTTAATAACATTTCATCAGACTATAAGCCCTTCACATCACTCAGCGTAACCAGTTTATTTACAATAGCATAAATAGTCAGACCGGCTGCACTATGTATTTGCAATTTTTTACTAATATTTCTCCTGTGAGTGATGACTGTATGAATAGACAAAAACAGCTTTTCTGCAATTTCCTTATTCGTCATTCCTTTCACCACACAAATTACAATTTCTTTCTCCCGTTGGCTGAGTGCATCCTGACTATCTGTTTCTTCTTCCTGAGAAACCATATCCAGCAAACCTGCAATCTTCTTGGAAAGAATTTCCAAATCGTCAAAGATAGAAATAGACTCATCGTACTTGCCCAACAAAGAAGCATCTACAAAAGAAGTGACCAAAGCTATCACACGTATTATTTTACCAGACGTTTCTTCCCGGAACTTAGCTACATCGAAATAATCACCGAAAGCCGGATTGACAATCAGCATGTCAGGACATTGCGTCCGGACACAATCATGCAACGCCTCAACGGACAACAATTCTATGGGTTGCATCTTCACATTAGAAAGACGTTTCAAGGCGGCAGTCAATCCACCACGAATAATCACAGAGTTCTCTGCAATCGCTATCCGAACAACTTCGTTATTTTTCATTTTCTCTAATTCTCCTTTCCAGATTCAGAATAGCAGGAACAAAAATATAATCTTCCACCTTACAATGAGACTCCAAGCCCGCCTCACAGGCATAAATATCGAAAAGAGCCGCATTAAGAAGATTTTCATTGGCTTTGGCAGGACAATATTTGATAATAATGTTCTTTAGTTCCGTCAGCTTCTCCCCTACCTGATCATGGTGTTTGGAGAATGTACTAATCTGATAATTCTTCGGAGCATTTCCTGCAATCAACGCATCCACATACTTGAAAACAGTCTTCTCTTCATAATCCATATGCTTGCGTACTTCGCGCGTATATTCATCAAAAAACTTCAGAATAAGAAATGCGACATCATCCTGAGAACAGTCAATAGCCTCAATCAGTTTACGCCGGATAGCAGGAAGAGAAAAATCAAGAAAATAACTATGCGCTTGCCGCAGATAGTCTATCAGCCCGGGGATCGAAATATTATCTTTATCACCATTCAGGCGGGAAAAGCCCTCTGTTATGAAGTTGACTACAATCAGAAACGTCTGGCAGTCTACACTGTTCTGCTCACAGACTTCTTTTACTGTTTTATCTCCGAAACCCAAGGATAGTCCGAAACGGCTCATCACTTGCAATAAAGAATAGTCATCACTGATAAGATCGATCATCTTATCTGTTGATTTATATTTTTGTAAATTATCCATTGATACCTACTTTATATTAGAGGCTACAAAGGAACGGAATATTTCACTGAAATACAATCATCATTTATAGGTATTTTGAACCATTACAAAATCCCAAATACCAATTACATGCTACTATTTTACATCACAAGTATAGGTGAACTTGTCTTTTTTTAGTAATTTTGTCGCTATCAATTTGTAATTAATAACTCGTAATAATCAATAAAATGGCAAACGAACTCGAATTGAAATACGGCTGCAACCCTAATCAAAAACCTGCCCGTATTTTTATGAAAGAAGGTGAACTCCCCATCGAAGTACTGAACGGACGTCCCGGTTACATCAATCTGCTGGATGCATTCAACAGTTGGCAATTGGTAAAGGAGCTGAAAGAAGCTACCGGACTACCGGCTGCCGCTTCCTTTAAACATGTCAGTCCGGCGGGTGCCGCCGTCGCAGTGGAAATGAGCGATACGCTGAAAAAGATTTATTTTGTAGATGACGTAAAACTGTCACCGCTGGCAACAGCATATGCACGTGCACGCGGCGCAGACCGCATGTCGTCTTATGGAGATTTTATCGCATTGTCCGATACTTGCGACGAAGAGACAGCACGCATCATTAATCGTGAAGTGTCCGATGGCGTTATTGCACCGGATTATACTCCCGAAGCTCTGGAAATCCTGAGAAATAAAAGAAAAGGTACATATAATGTAATAAAGATAGACCCTGCCTATCGTCCGGCTCCTATCGAACACAAAGATGTGTTCGGCGTGACTTTCGAACAAGGTAGAAACGAACTGAAAATTGACGAAAGCCTTTTGAAAGAGATGCCCACAGCCAACAAAGAAATTCCGGCTGACGCAAAACGTGATTTGATTATTGCCCTAATCACTTTGAAATATACACAATCCAACTCCGTATGTTATGCAAAGGACGGACAGGCGATTGGTATCGGTGCAGGTCAACAATCCCGCATTCACTGTACGCGTCTGGCAGGCAACAAAGCAGATATATGGTATTTACGCCAGCACCCGAAGGTGATGAATCTGCCATGGATCGAGAAGATTCGTCGTGCCGACCGCGACAATACCATCGACGTATATATTTCAGAAGACCACGAAGATGTATTGGCAGACGGCGTTTGGCAACTGTTCTTCACTGAAAAGCCGGAAGTGCTGACCCGCGAAGAAAAACGCGCTTGGCTGGACACCATGACAGGAGTAGCCTTAGGTTCGGATGCTTTCTTCCCGTTTGGAGATAATATCGAAAGAGCACATAAGAGCGGGGTAAGCTACATTGCACAACCGGGCGGTTCTGTACGTGACGACCATGTTATCAGCACTTGCGACAAGTATAATATGGCAATGGCATTTACGGGTATCCGCTTGTTCCACCATTAAAAACATCCCCTATAAAAGTGAAGATTTACAGTTGTCAATCCCAACTTTTAGCAATGTCAAAGTAAACTTTTTACTTTATATATCCCCATTTATAATGAGAATGAAACATTTATTCCATTATAAATGGGGATTTCCTAATTTATAAAGTACACCCTGTCTTTGCGACATTACATAAAAAAAGAGGACTTTATCCAATGAACCGGAATGTCTCTTATTGAAATTTCTTTTCTTCTTCGAGAAGCGTATTGTCCGGCGGGGCATACAACAAAGCGGATAAAAGTATCACTACTTTCACCCGCTTCTGACTTAACCTGAATTTGACCTAAATATTACAATCCTAATGAAAACTGATTATCAGGAAACATCCTCTATTCATGTTTCAACCATTCTTTCGGAAGAACAATCTTTTCACCTTTATCGTTTACCAATTCCATTTGCAGCACACCGCCATTGCAATCGAAATAACGTACTTCTATCGGATGCAATCCGGCTTTCAAAGCTTTCTGCACGATAATCTCTGCCGGAGAATGTGCGCCGTCGTTATCTCCCAGCAATTCACCGTCAAGTATCAACGTGCTGCCGTCGTCCGAGAGAAGGGCAAATGTATAAATGCCGTCAGCAGGAACTTCCAGATAGCCGGTCAGTATCAGACCAATATCGCCCTTCACTCCTTCGGGGATAGATACAGATTCTATGACGTACTCTTCCTTTATGGGAGCAGCGTCAATATCCGCACAGAGATTTCCGCGGAAGTCGTGCCATACAGCTTTCAGTCCGGGTTGTAAAGAAGCCGGCGTTGTTGCTGCTTCCGCATAAGGAGCTTTGACATATTTTGTACGTACCACGTCTGAAGAAGAACCATCCTTGCGGAAAGTACGGAAAGTAAAGTCCGTTGTCTCCTTTATTTTCAGGGCGCCGTCATAAAGAGACGATTGCTTGTCAGGCATGCTTCCATCCGTTGTATAGCGGATTTCAATGCCCGGCAGCGGACAAGTCAGATTCACCATAGTATCATCTATAAACGCGTTCACCTTGTAGAATCCCTGCAAATCGGGAATACGATAGTTCACTCCCATTACATCCATACGCTTGAATTGCGGAACAAGCTGACGGTAGAACTCATCAAGTCCCGGTCTGGTTACCGGCTCAGCCCAAGCTATTTCACTCAATGCTATCATGCGGGGAACAATCATGTATTCGATGCGCTTCATCGTCGGAATCCATTCCGCCCAAAGATTCGCCTGCACACCCCAGATATATTCTTTCTGTTCTGATGACAGTCTGTCGTCCGCATACGGGTCGAATGCTAATATCTTCTTTACAGAGTTCTGGTCTTGGGCATAGTCGAAGTAGAAAAATTCGTTCGGGCAGGCTATCACTTTTTGCTGTTGCATTGTTGCCGTAGGCAGTGCATCCTTCGCCCAACTTCTCCACCACGTAATAACAGCGTCCGAAGATAATCCGTCCTTCACCACTTCATCCCAGCCAACGAGTTTCTTTCCGTTGGCATGGAAGAATTTCTCCATATCACGTACAAACCATGCCTGAAGTTCTTCCACCGAACCCAAATTCTCCGTACGGATACGTTTTTGGCAACGGGGGCATTTCTTCCAGTTATTCTTTTCCACTTCGTCTCCACCCATATGCACATACTCATAAGGGAAAAGTTCGAAAATCTCCTTGAAGACATTCCGGCAGAATTCTAAAGTCTCATCTTTACCCGGACAGATGGGAGAAGAGAATATCTCTCCCCAGCCAATCAGACCGTCGCAAGCTAAATCCGGATACTGGCTGATAGCTGCCAGAAAATGTCCCGGCATATCAATCTCGGGTATCACATCAATCCCTCTCTGTGCGGCATAAGCCACTATTTCTTTTACATCATCGTGCGTATAATAACCTCCATACAACGTGTCGCCTTCCACAATCCGTAGTTTGTCCTCAGGAATCAGGAAGTCCGTATTGTCTTCCTCTGCCGCACGTGCCATACAAGTACGATCGTGGTTGTTGAATTGTCTCCATGCCCCCTTTTCTGTCAGCAGCGGATATTTCTCAATCTCTATGCGCCAGCCCTGGTCATCGGTGAGATGCCAGTGAAATTTGTTCAATTTGTACAGAGACATCAAATCCAACACGTGTTTCACTTCTTCTTTATTCCAAAAGTGACGAGAAGCGTCCAGCATAAATCCGCGCCACTCAAAACGGGGAGCGTCTTCTATCTGCACAGCAGGAATGGAGTAAGTACGCTTCGTGCCCTGCATTTCTATTTCGGCAGGAAGCAACTGACGGATAGTGGTAACAGCGGAAATAATGCCCGAATAATCGTTGGCTTCCACCCGGATAAATTCCGGTGTAGACTGAAGTTTGTAAGAACCGTGCTTCCCTTCAGTATTCCCCAACTGGAAATAGACATCTACCAGATCTTTATCAGCAGTGACTTCGACAGAAGATGACACTACGTTCCGAAGAATCTCTTGCAGGTAGCCGACTGCCGGAAAGAGGGACTGGTCGGACACCCCTATCTTCATTTCATCCTTAAAAACAAAGGCGCCCGACTGCTCGGTCAGACTTACAGGGGTAGGTAAAATTGCGACTTCCTGCTTGACAACAGACGTGCAAGCAGAAAATACACAAGCTGATACAATCAGCAGAGAGGTACTTAGTTGTTTGAACATGAGGTTAACTATTTAATAAATGATTTGTCTTGTTTTTAATTGACTATCTATATATAATACAACTAAAACAGGCAAACTACTAAAAGGAAATGAAAACTTTTTTGCGTCTCGGATTCACAAATTGCTATAAATGATTATCTTTGAACCCAATTATCACTACAAATAAGGATAAAGCCCTGCTCAAATGTCAAGAGAGAATATCTTAATCAAAACCTCATGGATTAGCACCATAGGCAATGCAATCCTGTCTGCATCAAAAATCATTATCGGTTTGTTAGCCGGAAGTCTGGCGGTACTCGGCGATGGTATCGACTCGGCGACGGATGTCATTATCTCTATCGTCATGATTTTCACGGCACGGGTCATCAGCCGCCCGCCTTCAAAAAAATACGTGTTCGGTTATGAGAAAGCGGAAAGCATCGCGACCAAGATTCTATCGCTTGTGATATTTTACGCCGGTATGCAAATGTTACTATCGTCCGTCACAAGCATCTTTTCGGATGAAGTGAAAGAAATCCCATCGGCTATCGCTATTTATGTGACTATATTCTCCATTGTCGGGAAACTGCTACTGGCATCATACCAGTACAAACAAGGAAAGAAAATAGACAGTTCTATGCTGACGGCGAATGCGATAAATATGCGTAATGATGTCGTTATCTCGGCGGGAGTTTTACTTGGTCTGATTTTTACCTTTATATTCAAATTGCCAATACTCGATTCGATAACGGGATTGATAATCAGCCTCTTTATCATCAAGTCGTCCATCGGCATTTTCCTTGACTCGAATGTGGAACTCATGGATGGCGTGAAGGATGTCAATGTGTATAATAAGATATTCGAAGCTGTCGAGAAAGTGCCGGGGGCAAGCAATCCGCACCGAGTCAGGTCAAGAATGATAGGGAACCGGTATATAATTACACTCGATATAGAGGTGAATCCGCAGATAACCATCACGCAGGCACATGAGATTGCCGGAGCAGTGGAGAAAAGTATCGAAAGCTCCGTAGATAATGTTTATGATATTCTGGTACATGTAGAACCTGCGGGAGAATGCCAGACGGATGAGAAATTTGGCGTGGACAAGGATATGGTCTGAATTGCCGGAAGTTGCACTATCCGGTAATCCTTTTATTATGGATTGATAAATCTTCGGCAGCAAGGAAAGCTATTCCGCTTCTTTTTCTTAACTTTGCGTTCATCGTTTACACTATAATAAAGATTTGATATGGAAGAAACATTCAGGCGCTATCCTATCGGGATACAGGATTTTGAACAGTTGCGCAACAACAACTATATATATGTTGATAAAACAGCATTGGTCTATCAACTGGCTAATACAAACACGGTTTATTTCCTGAGCCGCCCCCGCCGTTTCGGAAAGAGTCTGCTCGTCTCTACGCTCGAAGCCTATTTTCTGGGAAAGAAAGAGCTTTTCAACGGACTTGCCATGGAGCAGTTGGAACAGGACTGGACGGTGTATCCGGTGCTGCACATCGACTTCAGCGGCAGTAAATATATGGAAGCAGAGTCACTCCGCGCATCTATCAATGTACAATTACTGCTTTGGGAAAACGTCTACGGACGCCAGGAAGGCGAAGACACATTCAGTTTGCGTCTTGAAGGCATCATCCGACGCGCTTATGAGCAAACCGGACAGCAAGTTGTCGTATTGGTAGACGAATATGATGCCCCGATGTTGGACACTAACAGTGATCATGAGTTGCAACGTGAGATTCGCGGTATCATGCGAGACTTCTTCAGCCCCTTGAAAAAGTCAGGCAAATATCTTCGTTTCCTCTTCCTTACGGGTATCAGCAAATTCAGTCAAATGAGTATATTCAGCGAACTGAACAATCTTCAGAACGTCAGTATGAGCGACAATTATGCCGCTATCTGCGGTATCACCGAGCAAGAACTACTGACGCAGATGAAAATAGACATCGAACAAATGGCTCAAGCCAATGATGAGACGTATGAAGAGGCATGCGCCCACTTAAAGAAACAGTATGACGGATATCATTTCAGTAAATCCTGTGTGGATGTGTACAATCCTTTCAGCCTGATTAATGCTTTTGCACAAAAAAGCTATGAGAACTACTGGTTTTCTACCGGTACTCCTACCTTCCTGATAGAACTCCTGCAACAGATGGACTTCGACATCCGTCTGCTCGACCGTATGGACGCCAAGCCGGAAGATTTCGACAAGGCCACGGATTGTCTTACCGACCCCATTCCGGTGCTTTATCAAAGCGGCTATCTCACCATCAAGTCTTACGACGCCTTCTTCCGCACCTATACATTAGGCTATCCCAACGAAGAGGTGCGAATTGGCTTTATCGAATCGCTTATTCCTTCTTATCTTTACCAGCCAACGCGCGAAAGCAACTTTTATGTAGTGTCTTTCGTACGCGATTTGATGAAAGGAAACCTCGAATCTTGTCTCGAGCGTACCCGCTCTTTTTTCGCCTCTATCCCGAACGACCTGAACAACAAAGAAGAAAAGCATTATCAGACTATTTTCTATCTCCTGTTCCGCCTGATGGGGCAGTATGTGGATACCGAAGTAAAAAGCGCCGTCGGACGGGCGGACGTGGTTATTAAAATGCAGGATGCCATTTATGTACTTGAATTCAAAATGGACGGTACGGCAGAAGAAGCTTTGGCGCAGATAAACAGTAAAGGATACGCCATTCCATACGCGGCCGACCACCGGAAAGTAGTGAAAGCCGGCATCAACTTCAACAGCTCCACGCGGACAATCGGAGACTGGAAAATAGAAGAATAACCTATTATTGACGCATCCCGCCATCTCTTGACAGGCTTCACCATATAAATGAAAAGGCAGTAACTCCTCCCGTTGATAAGAAGCTACTGCCTTCTCTTTTAAAATGCGGACTTTTGTTGATAAGGTTTACCAATCTTAACAAAAGAGTAACTAGTTACACTCTGTAAAATTCGACAAGCCTGCAAAATCATATAGAAACAACCTAATAACTAATCTTCACTCCGGCAAAGAAGCTTCTCGGCAATGAAGGACCATAAATATAGCCCGAATCACGGTCGGGTCCTTTATCGAAATCATTCTGATAGGCGTTGAAGATATTCTGTATTCCGGCATTCACCTGCAAGTTCATTGACTTATAAAGTTTTATTGCTGTCCGGTAAAAAACGACAAAATCATATATTCTCTACAAATATAATAAGTTACACCTGTTTTACGAAAAAGGGCTTGTCATTTGAGGCGATGTGAAATTGGTAGCATTAAGCATCAAAAAGCCCTTAAAAGACATCTATACGAGTCTGTTTCATGCTGTATGAGATAAAAATAGTCCATTTCCTATCATGTCAAAGTTTTACCGGACAGCAATAATAAAGTTTGAAATCATAGGCAGCTTTCAGTCCGATGTCGAAAAAGTCTTTCGTATTTACCGTAACCGGCTTATCAAGGAATCCAGGCACGACTTCGTGAGGAATCAACATTGAACCGGTATATGTACCGGAAAGAGCGATAGACAACGGTTTGACCGGAGTATATGTCGCAGTGAAATAACCATAAGTATTCGGTGTACGCATCATTTTCTTTACTGCCGGCGCATCCGGATTCCATTCATGAGGTTCACTATAATGGCTTTGCTGCAAAGTGACCCCTGCTTGAATCTGGAATTTGCTCAGATAGGCCATCTTTCCTTCCAACGTAAATCCCATTACCCGCGCACCCGGTGCATTATAACGGGTACGTGTCAGAATGCCATCCACTACTTCTCCATCAGTGAGAGCAAAGACATCGGACAATTTTGTATAAAAACCCTCCACGAGGAAGTTGACCTGAAAAGCACCGAATCGATGATAAACATCTGCCGAAGCACTCAAGCTCTGCGACCTTTCTTCTTTCAGGTTATCCGCCAACTCCACCATTGCCACATTGCCGCCCACATTCTCTACATGCAAATCCTCATCGAAAGCCTGCGGAGCACGAAAACCGGAAGAATAACTTAAACGAAGATTGATATCTTTAGTCGGATTGAAACGCAGATTGGCACGAGGGCTGAAAATGAGATGACCGATCAGATTATGCTTGTCAAAACGACCACCAATAAGGAATCCCCAATGTTCATTCTTCCATTCATTCTGCAGGAAAGCACTACCGATATTTACTTTTTGGTCTACCGTACGGTTGTATCCCCACATGTTATCTTCCAGTTTGTCCTGATTAAATTCTACTCCGGCAGTAAAGTCGGAAGGCATGAAAATACATTTACCGAAACTGTACACATACTGTGATCCTGCCATCCAGTTTAAGTCCGTTGTATTTCCATAAGCGTTCAAGTCTTGTCCACCGCCATAATAGCTGTCACGATTGATATGCTGTGCGGAAGCGAATACATTGAAACGATGCTTCTCATTAGGTGAAAAATAATCGAATTTCACGCCACCGCCATTGATGGAATGTTCGGTCTGTTCGGCCACATTCGCTTCATGAGGCGGACGGTTCAGCAAGTCTCCTCCCCTGCGGAATTCTTCCATATGATGATATTCGAAAGTCAGTTTTGAATAAGTACTTGTCTTCAGGAAAGAACGGAAGCCGACGGTCTGTCCATGTATCTTAGGGATTTCAGAGTATCCGTCTCCATCGTGGTCATATGCGGAACGATGACGGTTCTGACCAAAGATATATAAACCGGCACGCTGTTCCTCCGTCACAAGTGAAGCATTCAGTGCCGTACTGTTATCGAAAGCACCTCCGTCACCAATCCCCGTAATCGTATGAGACAACATACCCGAATTACGAATCGGCTCTTTGGTGATGATATTGATCGTGCCCGCAATAGCAGACGAACCGAACAATGCCGAACCACCGCCACGCATCACCTCTACACGCTCTATCATACTGGCAGGAATCTGTTCGATACCATATACACCGGAAAGGGCACTGAAGATGGGACGCGAATCTAGTAGGATTTGTGTATAAGGACCATCCAGCCCGTTGATACGCACTTGCTGAAAGCCGCAATTCTGGCAATTGGATTCTACACGGACGCCCGGCTGAAAACTCAGCCCTTGTGCTAAAGTCGTCGAGTTGGTATTCTCAAAGATCTTCAAATCAACCACATTCACCAATGTCGGTGCCAAACGACGAGTCGTTTCATTACGGTTGGCAGATACCACCACGCCATCCAAAGCAACTGCGTCTTCTTCTATTTCAAAATCCTCTTCCAAGGTACGTCCCTTTTTCAAGATTACATTCCTCCTTACCGTTTTATAACCGACAGAACTTACTTCGAGTACGAAATTCCCTTCGGGAAGATTCTTCAAAAAGTAATGTCCGGTAGCATCAGTTACGGTTCCGATGGTAGTACCCTTCAATGCCACTGTGATATATGGCAGATGCTCCTTCGTGTTTTTGTCAAGGATATGACCGATAATATTAGCATCCGATTTACGTAATTCCGGATGATTAGGATATTCATGGGCTTGTCCTCCGAGAGCAGGCAACAGTGCACAACACAAGCAGACAAGCGAAAAGATATATTTCTTCATTTTTCGTTTGTAATTCGTTTTCGTTAAGTATTCACATGAAAAAGCAAATAATATCCTACCTCGTACAAGGCAGAATGTCATCAGTTAAATAGCGAAAAAACGAAATGCAGGCGGAGCGCGGAGTGCAATCACTCCATGATAAGGAGAACAAAAATGTATATGCTGCAGACAGCCGAGCAACAGACACAATAAAAAAGGAATAAAAAGGGAAAGAGCAAATACAACAGCCGCACCGTCCGCCGTCAAATGAGACAGGAGATGAATATGTATCAGTTCGACTGTTGAATGCTGATGTGCCGCCCCTTTCTTAAACGGGTGTGAATGCACGATTGTCACGCCATTGACCACATGTACGTGGGCAAAGAACGTAAGACTTGCCAGATACGACACAAAGAGTATCGGCAAGAAATAGCGCATTATATTCAAGAACAATCGTTTCACCTCATTTTTACTTTGGGACGGCAAAGATACAAACTATTTGTTTAACAATCAATGTTTCTACGGAGTACCGTTAATAAACAGCCGAAGCTATCACTTGTATAAACAGAATCAGGAATACCATAGCAATCGGGTAAACGGTCGCATATGCCACGCTGGGGATATTACTGTCCACCATCGAATCGGCAGCAGCCAGACCGGGCGTACTGGTCATACCACCGGTAATGGTTCCCAGTAAATCGAGCAGACTGATTTTAAATACCAGGCGTCCTACAATGGTCGCAACAAGCATCGGAACCAGCGTTATGGCAGCTCCCACCCCAAACATTAGTAATCCGCTTTCCTGGAAAGTGGCTACGAGATTCTTTCCAGCAGAAGTTCCTACTTCAGCAAGAAAAAGAAGCAGCCCCAATTGGCGCAGTAATTGATTGGCCGGTCCCGACATAGACCAGATGACAGGTCCTGTCTTACCGACAGCACTCAATATGAGAGCTACCATCAGAACTCCCCCAGTCAATCCTGGCGAAAATGACAGGCTTTCGGAGAAAGAGATATTTATTTTGCCGAACAACACTCCCAATACAATACCCATTGCAATCGGGAAAAAGTCAGTATCGGAAAGTTTCTTCGCATTATTTCCCAATAGACGGGCTACGCCTTTAAGTCCTTCCTTCTCTCCCACAATCATCAATTTATCACCGAATTTCAATGCCAAATCTGGCGATGGGGACAAGTCAATACCGCTTCGACGGACACGGGTCACTGTGCAACCGAAGTTTTTCTGTAAGTTCAAATCACCCAGTTGCTTGTTTATCATATCCTTTTTGGTCAGCAACAAGGATTCTATTTCCTGTGTTTTATCCAAAGGCAGTTCGCCCTCTTCGCGTTCACCTACCAATACTGCGAGTTGGTTCAATGCTTCTTCGCTACCTACTGCCTGGATATAGTCTCCTTCATGCAGCACGGTAGAGGCAGTAGGAATAGATATTTCATCTTTGTGCTTCAGGCGGGAAATTACAGCCCCTGTCATGGCACGTGCATTAATTTGCATCAGGCTACGGTTGAATACATTTCCATTAGTGATGCGATAGACACAGGTAGTCAGTTCCGGGAACTGTCCACGGCGTTCTATCTCCAAACGTCGAGCTTCTTTATCCAAATCCACCCGCATGATTTTAGGCAGCAGTTTGACAAACAAAATCACACCAATAACTCCGAACGGGTACGCAATACCATAAGCTATGGAAGCCAAAGGTGAATGTGTGCTGTCAATAGCGACTGCTAAACCCGGCGTACTGGTCAGTGCTCCGGCAATCAGACCTACCACACTGGGGGTGTCGATATCGAACGCATACTTCAATCCTACTGCCGTGAGACAGGCGGAACAAATGATAAGCATAGTAATAAGGATCAGCGTCTTTCCTTTGCTACGGAAAGAATCGAAAAATCCGGGCCCTGCCTGAATACCGATGGTAAAAATAAAAAGTACCAAACCGAAATTTCCCAGTTCTTTGGGAATGATAACACCAAAGTGCCCGAAAAGAAGCGCGATAAAGATTACCGCCGACACATCAAGAGATAACCCCTTAATTTTAATTCTTCCCAACATAAATCCCAATGCGACAATCAGGAAAAGGGAGAAATAAGAGGAATGCAATAAGTCAGTAAACATAAAAAATAAAGGTTAGTTAGTTTTAAGGGCGCAAAGGTACGGATTTTATTTTAATCCGCACAACATCCATCTTACTACAATCGCCAAATCAAAAAATTCCTGCCCGAAAAACAAAATGTGTCATTGAAACACATCTTAACATAAAACAAAATGTGATTTTTAGTCAAATTAAAAGCCTGTTTAAACTCAATGAAACAGGCTTTTAACTTAATCAATGACCATGTAAACAGATAAATCAGAATTTAGAAGCGATGGCAAAGCAACTCTATGATTACTGGTTTGTGCAGTTTGATTTCCCGAATGAGGAGGGGAAACCGTATAAATCTAGTGGAGGTAAGA
>ERZ777306.4114-NODE-4114-length-13785-cov-5.488128_pt1 | contig 13785 bp, 10 predicted proteins | sample MGYA00374966_ERZ777306 | MGnify/ENA primary metagenome ERZ777306 (study PRJEB29329, sample SAMN06343882) | mouse gut metagenome | isolation source: Mouse cecum | place: Austria: Vienna | collected 2014-11-15 ...
ATGCACAGAACTATCCGTTCTGTACGATTGAGCCAAATACCGGCCGCGTGGTTGTACCGGATGCAACGCTGCATAATCTGGCGGGGGTATCGGGCGCGGCACGCATTATTCCAACCCAGCTGGAGATTGTTGATATCGCGGGCCTGGTAAAGGGCGCGTCGGCCGGCGAAGGTTTGGGGAACAAGTTTTTGGGCAATATCTTGTCTACGGATGCAATAATTCATGTTGTTCGCTGCTTTGAAAACGATGATATCGTTCATGTAGATGGTCGCATCGACCCATTGTCCGACATTGATACGATTGAAACAGAACTGATGTTGGCCGATATGGAAAGCCTGGACAAGCAGATAAAGAATCTGGAGAAAAAGGCACGCGGTCTGGACAAAGACGCGGCAAAATTGCTATCTGATGCAAACGCGATACGTGCGGCCTTGGCCGATGGACGTCCTGCGCGTATGTCCGGTGTGGATGCGTCGCCATTTAATCTGTTAACGGCAAAGCCGGTAATTTATGTCTGCAATGTTGATGAGGCATCCGCCGCAACGGGTAACGCTTTCTCAAACGCTGTGCGTGAAAAATTCGGCTCAACCAATCCTGTACTGGTAATATCATCAAAGATTGAAATGGAAATATCACAAATCGTTGACCCGGCCGAACGAAAAATGTTTTTAGATGACTTAGGCTTGTCGGAATCCGGCCTGGATCAGGTTATAAAGACCGGTTATGCAACACTGGGTCTGCAAACCTTTTATACAATAGGGCCCAAAGAAGCACATGCCTGGACAATCACCCGCGGTATGACCGCGCCCCAGGCAGCCGGCAAAATTCATACTGATTTTGAAAAAGGCTTTATCCGTGCCGAGATTATATCACCGGCCGACTATATCGCCCTGGGCGGCGAGGTTGCCGTAAAAGAAGCCGGAAAAATGCGCCTTGTTGGCCGTGATTATGTTATGAACGAGGGTGATATTTGCCACTTTTTGTTTAATAACTAATGGGCATAAAAACATATAAAAAGGCCGGTAAATGCCGGCTTTTTTTATATTAAATAATAACCAGCATTTCCTGCTTGGCGCGGACTTTTTCCATATCCGCATCAATGGCGGCAATTTTATCCTTTACATCCGCCCCGGCCAGCATTTGTGTCATATAATCTTTTTTGTCCGCAACCAGCTTTTCCATATATTTTTGCAGCTTTAGCGAAACAACATACCGTTCGGCGGTAATAGTATCCATATTTAAATTTGCCGCCGGCCCGTCGAAATCAATATTAAGCGTCGCCAGAAAATCACCATACCGCTCGACCAGTTCCGGATACGTATTTACAATATATACCAGTGTTCCGCGCGTTATTTCATCAACAGAGGGCAATTGAAGAGATACTTCTTTTTTCTTTCTGCTCCAGCGGCTCCACTGATTAAATTTACGTGATGCATATTCTTTTTCATACGCGCGGCGCAGTGCTTCGTCCTTTATTTTTGCGATTTCGGCGGATAGAAACTTTTCCGCCTGTGTCTGGCCGCCGGGGGTGGATGTTATATAATTTTTGTTAGCCAGCTCCCACAGAAAGTCTGTCAAATCAGTTGCGCCGTCGATAATCTTGCGCATGGCGTCCCTGCCGCCTGTCTTTAAAACCTCGTCTGGGTCCTTGCCGCCGGTAACAAATGCAAAGCGCACATCGGATGTATCGCGCACAAAAGGCATTACAATAGATGCGGCGCGTGCGGCGGCCTTTTGTCCCGCCCCGTCGCCGTCAAAGCAAAATGTTATATTTCTATTAGATTTGCAAAGTGCGGCGATATGATCTTCTGTCAGTGCCGTCCCAAGTGGCGCGACCGTTTCACCGAATCCGTTTGATTGCATTTGTATTGCATCTATCTGCCCTTCGACGACAATGCTGCGCCCGGCGCGGTATATTGCATCACGTGCAAAGTTAAGACCGAACACAGTCGCGCGTTTGTGAAACATTTCTGTGTCGGTTGTATTTATATATTTAGGTTCCGAACCATCCAAGCTGCGTCCGGAAAAGGCGACAATCTGGCCGCGTACGTTAAAGATAGGAAACATTAGCTTGTCGCGGAAAAAGTCATACATACCGTAATCGCCGCGTCGGCACAGACCCGTTGCGATAAGATTTTCCTGGCGTGCGTTTGCAAAAGTATTTGCGATTAAATTATTCTTTGGCGCATACCCTATGCGGTATTTTTTTATCATGTCGGGTGTAAAACCGCGCCCTGTTATGTATGCCAATGCGGCGGCACCGGCGGGCTCGAATAACTTTTGTTGAAAAAGTGCGGTTGCCCGTTCTGTGATTTGAATATAGGATTCTTCGCGTGCGACAACCTTTGGGTCGCGTGGTTTATAGTCGGGCATTTTCATACCCGCCTGGGATGCCAGTTCTGTAATCGCCTCCCTGAATTCCATATTTCCGGTTTTCATTGTAAAGGAGATAATGTCGCCATGCTCTCCACAGCCGAAACAGTGATAAAACCCCTTTTCTTCGTTTACGGAAAAGCTGGGTGTTTTTTCATTATGAAAAGGACAGCAGCCCCAGTAGTTTTGCCCCTTGCGGGTAAGCGGAACACGGCGCCCCACAACATCCACGATAGAGAGCCTCATGCGCAGTTCATCGGTAAAGTTGCGGTCAAGTGTCGCCATTATTTCTTTTTCTTAAAACCGCCGCGTCGCGTCGAAGGTTTTTTATTGTTAATCAGTTCCGCCGCCGTTTCCAAATCAGGTTGTTCTTTTACAGAAACATTGACCTTATCAGATGAGATATATGCGCCATAGCGGCCGGTCGGATAAAAGTAAATCATTTTTCCGGTCGCGGGATTTTCGCCAATTTCTATGGGCTCTGGTTTATTGGCGCCAGCGCTAAGCAGTTCTTGGGCGATTTCCAATGTAATGGTTTCCGCTGTATATTGCTTTGCCGCGGCGTTCTTTTTTCCGTCTGTTACATAGGGGCCGAAGCGTCCGACTTTGAACGAAATGCCATTACCTAAATCAACAGATGAACCGGCCGGTTTTTCCCCGGCATCTGTCGGGCCGTCCGTTGCGCTAAGACGTTGTGTATAATCGCATGTCGGATAGTTTGCGCATCCGACAAATGCGCCGTACTTGGATAGTTTTATCCCCAGCTTGCCGCCGCATTTTGGGCATGTGCCGTCGCCTTCGCCAAATAGATGCGTATGCATGACTTCGTTGATTGCATCTATTATTTCGGTTGTTTTTATATCACGCGCCGCATCAATCATGCTGTTGGTAGGCGTCCAGAACGCGCTTAGCGATTTTGTCTTGTCCGCGCGTCCGTTTGATACATCATCCAAAGTGTCTTCTGTTTTTGCGGTAAAGTTAACATCAACTAAATCTGTAAAATATTTTGCCAGATATGCCGCAATAACCCAGCCACCCGGTGTCGGGTGAAAGCGGCGCTGCTTGTCCTGTTCAACATATTTACGGTCAACAATAGTTGACATAATTGTCGCATACGTAGATGGGCGCCCTATTCCTAATTCTTCCAGCTTTTTAACCAGTGATGCCTCCGTATAGCGGGCGGGTGGCTGGGTAAAGTGCTGTTCTGGTATCAGATTTGTAATATCTACCGCATCACCCACATTCAGCACCGGCAGCTTGGATTCGGCCGATGCATCGGCATCGTCGCGACCCTCGGTATATACTTTCATAAAGCCGTCAAATGTTCGCGTTGTGCCAACTGCATGGAATATCGCCGCCCGGTCTGCGGTTTCTATGTCTGCGGAAACGCTGTCGAATTCGGCGTTTGTCATCTGGCATGCGATTGTGCGCTTCCATATCAGGTCGTATAGCTTTGCCTCGTCCCCGCTAAGTTCCGGGGTTCCGGTATCAAAATGTGTGGGACGAATTGCCTCGTGTGCTTCCTGTGCGTTTTTGGATTTTGTAACATATACATTGGGTGTCTTTGGAACAAATTTATCACCGTATGTATTTGCGATATAACTTCTAATATCGGTAACCGCATCCGCAGACAGGTTTGTCGCATCCGTTCGCATATATGTGATAAGTCCCTGCTCATATAATTTTTGCGCTGCGCCCATTGTTCTCTTTGACGAGAAGTATAGTTTTCGTGCGGCCTCCTGCTGCAGGGTACTGGTTGTAAACGGTGCCGCGGCGCGTCTTGATGTTTTTTTCCGTTCTATGTTTATAACAGATGATTTTATGACCGGTTCACCTATCTGGCTGATGATTTCATCCATACGCGCCTGGTTGGCAATCGACATTTTCTCAATCTTTTCACCACGAAACGCGGACAGCATGGCTGAAAATCCGTCGGCCCCACGCATACACTCTGCCCCCAGGCTCCAGTATTCTATTGGATGAAAAGCCTCTATCTCGCGTTCGCGGTCCACAACCAGCTTTACCGCCACAGACTGCACGCGCCCGGCTGATTTACCCAGGTTTCGCCGCCACAGTAATGGCGATATTCCAAACCCAATCAGATAATCCAACGCGCGTCTAACCAGATATGCATCGACCAGATTCTGGTCAATCTCGCGCGGGTTTTGAATTGCGTTCTGTACGGCTTTTTTTGTAATTTCATGGAATGCAACACGATAAACCTTTTTCCCCGCCAGCAGTTTTTTATCTTTTAAAATATCAAGTATATGCCAGGCTATTGCCTCCCCCTCTCGGTCAGGGTCCGATGCCAAATAAATTGCATCGGCTTTTTTTACCTCATCTGTAATCAGTTTTATCTGCTTTTCCTTGCCTGGCATAATCTGCCAGCGCATTGCAAAGTCGTTTTCTGTATCAACACTGCCGTTTTCAGGGACCAGGTCGCGAACATGACCCACCGATGCAATAACACGCCAACCGGCGCCTAAATATTTACCAATAGTTTTTGCTTTTGACGGTGATTCAACGATAAGTAAGTTCATTTTGTCAGCTTCCCTTTGCAGATAATTGCTGGTCTTTGTGAATGTGTGCATTCTGGGCCAGACCAAACCCGAACATCAGTGCGATAAGACTGCTGCCGCCGAATGACATCAAGGGCAGCGGCACGCCGACGGTCGGCATCAGTCCCAAAACCATAGAGATATTTATAAAATAATAAATGAAAAAGTTCAACATAAAACCAAAGCAAATCAACTGTCCGAATCTATTCCGGCATGTTTTTGCGCACCAAAACAAGACCATTATAATCATACTGTATAGCCCGATAAGACCAAATGCCCCGATAAAACCGAATTCCTCGCCCAGCATTGTGAATATAAAATCTGTCTGCTTTTCCGGCAGGAAAGATTGCTGGGACTGGCTGCCTTTCATATAGCCTTTGCCAATAAGGCCGCCGGAACCAAAGGCTATTTTGGCCTGGTTTATCTGGTATCCTGCACCGCGTGCATCATGGTCGGGATTTACAAATGTTATTATGCGCTGGCGCTGATAGTCATGCAGGCCACCAAACCATACGACCGGTGCCGCGCATACCGCCAAAACAGCACCGATTATGAACCATTTCTTGTTTGCACCAACGATATAAAAAACACCTGTCGTAATCATCGCCAACGACAGCGCCGTTCCCAAATCAGGCTGTGCCACAATCAAACCAAACGGCACCAGCAGCATGGCCGCCGGAATAATATAGTTTTTAAACTTGGACAGCTCCACAGAATTCATCCATGCAAAATATCGTGCCAGCGCCAATACCAGTGCTATCTTTATAAGCTCGGACGGCTGTATATGAACAAACCCCAGGTTCAGCCAACGCTGGGCCCCCATTCCCGTATGACCTACAAATGTAACCAGGATAATCATAATCAGGGCAATGGCATAGATAACATAGGCCGACTTTATCCATGTCTTTATATTGGAAAATGCGGCAACGAAAAATATTCCAAAACCTACCATTATTTTTGCCGACTGGGATAGTGCAAACGGGCGCCATGCGCCCCCACCTGCGGAATAAAGAACAACGATAGATATCGCCAAAACAATGCACATCGGCACGAATAACGCCCATGAAAAACGCTCCAGCTTTTCAGAGAAGGTCATCATAGATGCGTTAGAAACGCGTGTTTGACGTGCCATTTTACTGTTCCTCTTTTAGCAAACTTCTCATCACGGCTGCGGCGGTTCGTGCGGCTGGGCCACTGCCGCCGCTATGTTCTGTTACGATGCAGACTGCATACTTTGGCTTGTCCGTGGGTGCATATCCCACAAACAGCCCGTGGTTTCGCATGTTCCAGCTTAGCTGCTCGTTCGTCAGAACACCTGATAAACGCTCGGCTTTTGAAATGCTGCGCACCTGGGATGTTCCGGTCTTGCCCCCCATTTTTTTCCCGCCCACATTTATCGCGCTGCCGGCCGCAGTACCGCCCGGGCGTGTTACCTCTTCCAGACCGCGAAACACATATTCTATATTTTTTTTCTGTAATCCTAACTCCGGGAAGGTGGGCTTTGCATCAACTTTGATAAGGCGGGGCGATACCTCGCGGTTGGATGCAACACGTGCCATCATCACCGCCAGCTGCATGCAGTTGGTTAATATAAAACCCTGGCCGATGCCGGATATTACCGTGTCACCATGAACCCAGCGCACACCGATATTCTTTTCCTTCCACTTTCTGTCGGGAATAACCCCTGTCATCTGGCGTGCGAAAATATCGGACATGTATTCCTGGCTCAGCCCCAGTCGCAGCGCCATGTTTTTAATTGCATCTATACCGATTTTTAGCGCCAGCTGGTAAAAATAAATGTCACAAGAATGTTTTAACGCCCCGGCCAGGTCCATGTGACCGTGACCCTTTGCCTCCCAGCAGTGATAGCGCCGGTCGCCATAATCCCAGTAGCCGGGACAAAATACCTTGTCGCGCGGGGTAATCGCACCCGCCTCCAGTGCGGCCAGCGCAACAATAATCTTAAACGTCGAACCGGGTGGATACAGCCCCTCTAAGGTTTTATTCATAAACGGCTTCGCAAAGTCAGAACGCAGACCGGCAATATATTCATCGGCATCGTCGGCGCCGAATATGTTGGGGTCAAAGCTGGGTGTAGATACCATTGCCAACACATCACCCGTTTCTATGTCCAAGACAACCCCGCATCCCGCGCGGTGCGATTCCAGCGCATCGTAGAGAACGCGCTGTGCACTGTCATTTATTGTTGTGGGTACGTTTGCACCTGTGATTGGGGCCTCGAACTGTGATTTGTCTTCGCCGGTTACGCGCCCGACGGCGTTTGTTATCATAACTGTTTGGCCCGGTGTTCCCGCCAGTTGCTGGTTAAAGCGCCGCTCAAGTCCTGTAACACCCGCGGTAAAGAACGGTGTGTTTGAAACAGGCTTGTCCGGTGCACCGACATAACCAAATATCTGGGCGCCGGCCGGTCCCATTTCATAAACGCGTGCAAAGCCGTTTTGCACATGTAACCCCGCCAGGTTTTTTGCCTGTAACCCCGCCAGGCGCGACCAATCTGTATTTTCGCTAACCAGTACGGGTTGAAACTTTGGCTGCTTTTTTATTTTTGCCCAAATGCGTTTTACCGTTTTCGGGCGTAGACCCAAATCCGATGTAACAATAGACACCAAAGATTCCAGGTCGTCTGTTTCCTCTGGCACGATATATATTCTATATACGCGTGCGTCGCGTGAAATAGGTGACCCATTCGCCGCCAGAATTTTGCCGCGCTCGGGCATGTTTATCTGAATACGAAAGGAATTGTTTTCGCTTTTTCGTTTATATCCGCGATATCCAAACACCTGCATTTGCAGCATGCGCAGCACCAATGCCGACGTTAAAACAGCCCCGGCGGTAAAGAACAATGCAGCCCTGCGGTCAAAAAGGCGGGAAACTTCTGTATCAATCATGGCCGGCCTTTTTAATTAGCATTACTATAGGAAAGTACATTGCGCATTCCCATATTATTGTCCATATCAAACGTGCAGCGTTTGTAAAATTTACAATATGCGGAATGGAAATAATTATCGCTGCGGTTGCAAAAAATATGGCAAACGCCCCGGCACCGTCATTTTCCGAACGGGTTAAATCAACCGCATGCTGAAAACCGTTCGCGGCATAACAGGCACAGTAAACACTAGTCCAGTATAGCAGTGTGTCAGACTGGTAATCGATAAGGAAGCACATTAAAACCCCAAACGGCACAAACCAACGCACGGGTCGGATAAACGTGGAAAAAAATATCGCCGCCAGTGCCAGCAGCCCACCGGGATTAAGCCATGCCACCGATGCACGCCATAAAAACAGCGTAACCAGAAACGGTATGGATGCGCGAAGAAAATCAATTACTTTTCTTTTCATTTCCGTAGCGTCCCGTAGAGTCAAATTTCAATATCATTACGCGTGACAAGTCGCCCGGCGATTTTATTCGGACATCAGTCTCGTTTTCCATTTCGCCAACCATTATTCCGCTTGGCAATATTCCACTGATTCCGCTGGTTATCAGTTTTATCCCGGCATCGGGTTGAAATTCGGGGTCGCTGAAAAATCCCATAACAGGTCGCATGGCACCGGTACCCTGCATAAAGCCATATACTTCGGACCCTGCGACGCGTACCGCAATATTTGTTTCCGCATCGTTTAAGGCACGCACCCGTGCAAACCCCGGTGCCGCGTCTATCACAATCCCGGCCAGCCATCCGTCAAATGTCACCGCAACCTGGCCCGGTTCGATGCCGTCGCGGGCGCCCTTGGATATAAAGTAGGTGTTATGATGCAGCGCGGCATTATCGTGAATTACATCGGCTGCGACGGTTGCGGGCCTGGTGTGTACGATATCCAGTTCCCGTGCCAGTTTTTGGTTTTCCAAAATTGCGATGTCGCATTCATTGCTGCGCGCACGCTGTGCGGCCAATTCTGCGCGTAATTCCGCGTTTTCACGCCGCAGCCCCGATAGTTCACGCATGTTTTTTATCAAATTACCGCCCGCCCTAAAAGGCCATGTCAAGACATCACCCACGGCACCGCCCACGGGTACAATAACATGTGCGGCCGCGTTCATTATTCTGTAATCGGGTTTCGCCACCATAATATATATAAAAAATACAGGCAACACGGCCGCCGCCGCCGCCGCCTTTACCAGCGAGAAAACCCTAGATGTTAGCTTTTTTTGATTCATGTCGGGGCTTAGTTTAACCCTTAAAAGGGCAACATTCAATAAAAACTTGATTTTTCATTTAATTGTGTCAAAATAGCCCGGCACATCCAAAGTGGCAAGGCATTGCCACCAGGAAAAAGTAAAAGGATAGTAAAATGCCAAAGTTGAAAACAAAGTCGTACTTGAAAAAGCGCGCATCCATGACTGCGACCGGTAAAATTCGTGTTGCCAGAAATGCCCACAAGAAACTGTTGCGTAAAAAATCCGCGCGTGCAAACAAAGCCGGGTCAAAACCGCAATATCTGAATGACAACATGGTCGGTCAGGCGAAAATCTTGGCCCCGTATGGTTTGAAATAATTTGGGGGTAATTTAAAATGGCAAGAGTAAAACGCGGAACAACCGTAAAACAAAAGCACAACAAGATATTGGCGCGTGCCAAGGGTTACCTGGGTCGTCATCATTCGACGTATCGCGCTGCGCGTGAAAAGACTGAGAAAGCGGGTCAGTACGCATACCGTGACCGTCGCGTTAAGAAACGCGAATTTCGTGGTTTGTGGATTGTTCGTATCAACGCCGCATGCCGTATGAACGGCATCAGCTACAGCCAGTTTATGTCGGGCTTGAAAAAGGCCGGTGTTGCATTGGACCGCAAGGTTCTGGCCGAAATGGCCTATGCCGGTGATGCAAACTTCGCAAAATTGGTTGAAACCGCAAAACGATTTAACGGCGCCGAATCCAAATAACGCTTGGCGGTGCTAGTTTGTTTTGTAATAATAAAAGCCGTCTAAGCGACGGCTTTTATTTATCATGTAAGGAATATTGTTATGCAGGAAAAGATAAAGACTATAGATTCATTGGATGAATTGCAGACGCTATATTCGTCGGTTTTCGGCAAGAACGGAACGATGACCGCGCGCCTGCGTGACATGAAAAATCTTGATACCGCCGCGCGTGCGGAATTAAACAAGGAAAATGTCGCCTTGCGCGAATTGTTTCGCATTCGCCAGACAGAACTGGAACAGGCTGCACTGATGTCACGCCTGGCGGGCGAAAGAATGGATGCCACCCTGGATGCGGCGCCGGAAAACCGTGGTACAATACATCCCCTGACCCAGGCCCTGGCCGAGGTGTCGTTAATTCTGGAATCTTTTGGCTATACCATGCATACCGGCCCCGAGGTTGAAGATGACTGGCATAACTTTACGGCGCTAAACACACCCGCGCATCATCCCGCGCGTGATATGCAGGATACTTTCTTCCTGCCTAACGGTAATGTTTTGCGTACACAAACGTCTGCGATACAAATCCGCGCGATGGAAGAAAACGGCGTTCCGATTAAAATGTTCGGCGTCGGCGCAACATATCGCAAGGAAATGGATGCCACCCATGGCCCAATGTTCGGTCAGATAGAGGGGTTGTACATAGACAAGAATGTTACAATGTCGGATTTAATTGGTGATATTCGCGCATTTCTGGCCCGCTTCTTTGAAGTGGACGATGTTGAACTGCGCATTCGCCCGTCGTACTTTCCATTCACCGACCCCAGTATTGAAATAGACATGAAATTCCGTGGTGACAAATGGCTGGAGATAATGGGGGCCGGAATGGTTCATCCGAATGTTTTGCGTAATTGTGGCATAAACCCGGACGAGTATCAGGGTTTTGCCTTTGGCTTTGGCTGGGACAGACTGGCGATGTTAAAATACGGTTTGCCTGACTTGCGTGAATTATATGGAAACGATGTTCGTTGGCTGCGTCGTTATGGTTTCTAATGCGGGGGAATAAAAGATGAAATGGACATATGATTGGTTAAAAGATTATTTGAAAACAGACGCATCTGCGGAAACTATTGCGGATACTCTTACCCGTATTGGCCTGGAGATAGATGATGTTACCACGCCTATTGTTCCGGTGGCTGCAAAAATCATTGAATGCCACCCGCACGAGAACAGCGACCATTTACATGTACTGCAGGTAGATGATGGTACCGGCACCCTGCGCCAGGTTGTATGTGGTGCGCCAAATGCGCGTGTGGGGTTGATATCTGCGCTGGCGCAGCCGGGATGCGTTATCGGTGGGCACGAAATTCAAAGCGGTAAGCTGCGTGGCGTTATGTCCAATGGTATGATGTGCTCTGAAAAAGAATTGGGTATATCGGACAATCACGATGGTATTATTGAGTTGCCTGCGGATACACAAATAGGTTCACCCGTATTGCCTGCGCCAACGGTATTTGATGCGGGAATTACACCGAACCGACCCGATTATCTGGCGGTGCGCGGTATTGCACAAGATTTAGCGGCCGCCGGTGTCGGCCAATATCTGGCAAATGGCAATATTCCCCTGCCCGAAGAAGGTGCAGGCCGTGGGGTAAGGATAGAAACGGATAAATGTATGGTTTACCGCTATGCGGAAATCCACGACATTCAGGTAATACCATCGGCTGAAAAAATTGCGCGTCGCCTGCGTGCCATTGGAATCAGCCCAAAGAATGCACCTATTGATGCGACAAACTATGTTTGCTATGACCTGGGCCAGCCTATGCATTGCTTTGATGCCGATGAAATAAAGGGTGATATAACCGTTCGTATGGCTATGCCCGGAGAAGAATTTACAGACCTGTTCGGTACGACGCATACGCTGTGTGAAAAAGATATTGTTATAACAGATGAGGCGGGTGTTTTGGCACTGGCGGGCGTTGTTGGTGGCGCACGTGCAATGACGACTGATAAGACAAAAAACATATTGCTCGAGAGTGCTTATTTTGACCCTGTCGCTGTCCGTAAAACAGCCAAACGTATCGGTGTATCGACCGACGCATCATACCGCTATGAACGCGGTATTGACCCGACTGTATCCGATGTTGCATTGGCGGCGGCGGCACGTATGATAATTGAAACATGTGGCGGCACGGTTTGTGTTGTTTCCTCCGCGGGCCAGATTCCGGCCGACCGCGTTGTTATTGATTATTCTCCCGACATGTTCGCTAAGAAAATGGGGATTGACGTGCCTGCGGAAACCCAGACAAGCATTCTGACCGCATTGGGTTATACTGTTGGTGAGCATGGCAATAAATGGCGTGTTTTCCCGCCCCGTCGCCGCGTTGATGTCGAAATCCCAGAAACTGTTATTGCAGATATTGCACGCATATACGGGTATGACAAAATTGCAACTACGGCGCATCGTCGCCCGTCCCAGCCTGTGCGTCCACATCTGGACCCGGCGTTGGATATAAAACGTGCATTGGCTGCCCGCGGACTTAACGAATGTCGCAGCTATGCGTTTGGCAATTCAAAGATAGAGGCTATATTGTCCGAGCATAAGCCGGTTATGGTTGCCAACCCAATTGTATCTGACCTGGATACGGCGCGCGGGGATTTGCTGGGTGGGCTGCTAACGGCGGTATCTAATAATGAAAAGCATGGCTATTCAGACCTGGCTCTGTTTGAACTGGGGACAGTGTTCGACGGCGATACCCCCGGCGCGCAGCGCACGGCACTGGCACTGGTGCGTACGGGCGCGACGGGGCCACGTCATTGGGCCGGGCGCGCACGTGATGTAGATATCTATGATGTCAAAGCGGATGCAATATCTTTGCTGGCGGGCCAGCGTTATACGGTATTGACCGATAATCCGCCACGCTGGGCGCATCCGTATAGATATGGCCGTATAATGCAGGGCAAAAAAGTAATTGCCGAATTTGGCGAGCTATCACCAATTGTTGCCCGTGAAATGCGGATAAAGACACGTGTTTGTGTCGCGATTGTCGCAGACATTGACAACATTCCGACGCGCCGCCCGGCTAAGTACTGTGCCCCGGCAGAGTTTCCACCGATAACGCGTGATTTTGCGTTTATAGTAGCTGCTGATTTCCCGGCGGAAAAAATTGTAAATACGGCCATTGCCGCCGACCGTCGCATAACACATGCCATCGTGTTTGATGCGTTTGATATGTCGGATGGGAAAAAGTCTATTGCGTTTACAATAACTATCCAGCCGGACAAGAACATGACAGACGCGGACTTAATGGAAATCCAGAATGCGGTAATATCCGCGGTTGAAACTAAATGCGGTGGTAAAATCCGTGATAAATAAAACGGGGGAAATATCCCCCGTTTTTTATATTGCAAAAAAACGCTCTGTAGGTTTGCGTACTTATTGCGCCGCGCCACAGATGTCACGTACGGGGCAATTCGCGCACAATGGGCGCAGTGCCTTGCATGTATATCGCCCATGCAAAACCATTACGTGATTTACAATTCCATGGTATTTTTTAGGAATTTTTTTCAGCAGTGCCGCCTCTACCTTTTCGGGCGTGTTGTCGCCGGCCCCGACCCATCCGTATCGGTGTGCATTGCGGAAAACATGCGTATCAACACCGATGTTTGGTGCGCCCCATAACACGTTCATGATAACGTTGGCGGTCTTTTGACCAATCCCGGGCAGTTTCATCAGGCTATCGCGATTATGAAATTTTTCCGGAAATTTATAAGCGACATCGGTGGCACCCGCCTCGTCCATAAGTTTGGCCGCCAGCCCCATTATACTTTTCGCCTTGTTATTAAAGAACGACAGAACCTTTATATGAGCTTTCAAGCCGTCTTCGCCCAGTGCAATCATTTTTGCAGGCGTGGGTGCCACGCGGAACAGGTCGGGTGTGACCTCGTTTACCTTTTTATCTGTCGCCTGGGCCGAG
>ERZ777306.4124-NODE-4124-length-13756-cov-7.766659_pt1 | contig 13756 bp, 8 predicted proteins | sample MGYA00374966_ERZ777306 | MGnify/ENA primary metagenome ERZ777306 (study PRJEB29329, sample SAMN06343882) | mouse gut metagenome | isolation source: Mouse cecum | place: Austria: Vienna | collected 2014-11-15 ...
TAATTCCGCGCGGAGGTCGCGTCCTTCAAAATAGCGGAGTAAGCGTATTTCCCGACATTCTTCAAGGCGCTGTAAAAAGTTAGCTCGAAATCTTCTTGCTTCATCTCCGAAAGATTCACGCCGGCAAACGCGTCGTCAAGCGTAATCGCCTGCTCCTCGCCGGTATATGCTTTTTTAATCTGTGTGTTCAAATTAAAGCTTACCGCCTTTTTCGTTACGTTCAGCGTGCCGTAAGAATAGGTAATCCGATAATTCTGCGTAACGTCCGTTCTGCCGCCGTCGTAAACGACGCACTCAAAGCTGTTCAACAACGTGCCTGCATCCACCAAACTCGGAGCGGTTTCCCCGTTTTTCATCGACACCGTATGTCCGCTGACACCGTCTACGAGCGTCGGTATGTCGTTCTTGAGTTCTGTGCCGTCGTATTCCTTGCTTTCGGATTTCGTCGTTACCGTTACCGCGCGGCGATTGATCGTTACCGTGCCGCCAAGCAGCGTCAAATCGAAGTTTTTCGTGCAATCGCCGCCGTCGCCTTGAACCTCGACTCCCTCAAACGTGTAAGGGTAACTTCCCGCGTTCGACACGTTGGGCAACCCGCCGTTCGTATAAGCAAGGCTGAACCCGTCGGGCAACGCGGGCGAAACGTTGTAGATCGTTTCTCCTCCGAACGTATCGGTAGCAGTTTCCCCGTCGTATTCCTTGGTAAAATTCTTTAACGCCACCGTCGCACGGAAGGGCGTTACCGTCAGCCTTCCGGGGAGGATCTGAACGTTGTAGTTTTCAATCGGCGACGAAAGCGTAACGTCTTCAATGTCGTTTTGCTCCTCGCCGACCTCGCGGATCGTACCGCCGTAACGCACGGACACCAGACTGTCAGAGGGGGCGAGCCCCGACACCGTTTCGGGAAGCGTATCCTCCATCAACGAATGCTCGACACCGTCGTACGTCCAAGAAGCGCTCTTCGCCGTGAGCACCAACGAGCGCCTGTCGATTTGCATCGTCCCCGTTTCGCTGACGTCAATGGAATAGTTGCTTGTAACGTCTACGGGATATCCCCCGCCGATTGCGTAAATCGTGATACTCGTAATCTGCGTGTCCACGACGCCCGCATTCGTCATTTTGTTATCGCCGCCGTTGATTACGACTTCCGCCCACTGATCTTCCGCGAGCGAACCCGAAATAATTTTATACTCGTCGGCGACGAGCTCAGCGCCGTCGTACGTCTTTCTCACGTCCACGGGCGCCACGGTAATAGGTCGGGGAACAATGCGGATTCTCCCTGCCGAATCGAAATCGAAGGCAACCGTATAGTTGGAGGACACGTTCTTGCCCGCCGCGTCGTAAACGACGGGAACCAAATCCTCCGGCAGATATTCGTCGACGTTCAAAAGTCCGATGCCGGGCAGCGAACCTGCGATTTTGTGTCCGTCGACGAGCCGACCATGATCCACTGTGTAGTTTTCAAAAATAACCTTTTTGCCGTTATAGACGACCTCTTCGTCCCTCAGACTTACGAAAATTTCGGCAGGCGACACGATAAGCGCGCCACTTTCCACCTTTACGGCATACTCGTCTGTAACATCGAAGCCCTTTTCGTCTCTGATTTTTACTTCCAGACTGCATTCGCCCGTGCCAACGTCCGTCTGCTCTCCCACGGGAGTTACGGAAGCGACGTGCCCTTTGAGCAGATTTCCCGATACCAGCTCGTATACGTCGGAGGTGAGCGGCGTTCCGTCGTACACCTTCGTCATGCTCTGCACCGAATAAACGAGTTCGACGAGTTCCGTTTTCAGAACGCCCGAAAAATACAGACCGAGCACCGTCAACAGCGACGCCGCGATTCCGATGACGACCAACGATATTATAAGAATTGAACTTCTGAATTTCTGCATTCCGTCCTCCGTTCTTATCCTTTACACGTTCTGTTCGATCAATCTGACCGTTTCTTTACACAGCGGCAATTTGTCCTCGCCGAACAGCTCGTCGAGATACGCGCATACACCGTCCGCCATTTGCTTTACGTACACCGGATTCTTGCTCTCCAGCTTCCGGAATACCTTCCGCGACAATATATCGTCCATCGCTTCCGTTTCCGTTCCGCCGCACGCCACCATTACCGGCACGTACGTCGTGATCTGTTTCATGATTCGGTTTCCGAACGTGATGTGGAACGTGTTTATCATGTATTCGTCCAGCTTCCTGATCCGCCTCATGTTTCTGTCCGTCAATGCGTATTCTCTCTGCGCACGCGCCATCAGCTCCGTCAGATGCGTACTCGATATCTTCTTCGCTCTTCCCTTCGCCTCGAACGGCACCGCCTTTTTATCTAAGTTCAGCACCATCGCTCTGTCGTACACCTTATCCGAGATCGAGAACGTCGAATCGTCGTTGTTCGCCGTCCCCACAAACCACATGTTCGTCGGTAACCTCAGCTTTCCGTTCGCCTGCAACAGCTTCGGATCGTCCTCCCGCCTGTCCGCCACTACGTCCAGATTCCTGCCCTCGGGATTTGGAATTTCCAAAAGCGACAGGAACTCCGCAAAGTAGTACTCCACGCGCGCGATGTTCATTTCGTCCAGTACCGTTACGTATATCTCTTCGTTGTAGTTCGCTTCGTACATTTTATATAATAGCGTCGTTTCGTTGAATTTCTTTGTGAATTCGTTATAGTATCCCACTAAGTCCGTACGTTCCTTCCACATCGGCTGTATCGGCACCACCACCGTCTTGTTCTGCAAAAACTCCCCGAATGCGTACGCCAGCGAGGTTTTACCCGTTCCCGACATTCCTTGCAGTATGATCAGCTTCGTTACCGCGAGCGCGCCGATAAAGCGGCGGATGTCTTCAATATCGTAATACAGCTTTAACTGCGACGCAGAAAAACTGCGGAACTCCTCGCACAGCTGCGACAGCGTGATTTCGTCGTCGTAATCGGGGCGGACGTACCCTTCGTATTCTTTATCTATCTGCGACAGCATATAGAACCGCGATCCGCCCTCTTCCTCTTCCGTTCCTTCTTCGCCTTCCGACGCTTCGGGTACGCTTTCTCTTGCTCCTGCCGCCGACGCGTCCGCTTCTGCTCCTTCCGCAGTTACAACGACGGGCTTGCGTTCGAGCTTATCAACGCTCTGCAATTTTTCTTTCTTTATTTCGAGGCGTTCGAAATCAACGCCGAAGTAATCGGAATCGTAACGGCTCCGTCCTGACGCGGCGCGGATGAGAAAAATCAGGAAACAGGGCAACAGAATCAACACGCCCAGAAAGACGTATTTTATTTCCGTTTTCATCCAAGGGAAATCGCCCCCATATACGCCGTACTGCACGCAGAGCGCGGCAACGAACAGGGCAAACACGCCGATAATTAAAATTATCAGCGCAATCAACTTGCCGTAGCTCCTGTTGTCGTTACCCTTTTTCATGCTCCGCCTTTACTTCTTCTTTTTTTCTTCTTTTGCCCAGAGAATTGTCTTTCTGATTTCCTTTTTCGTCAAATCCCACTGTTTTTTAAAAAACTTGTGGAAGGCTTCGTACTCCCGCTCCAACTCTTTGAATCGTTCGCGGGAAGTGTAGTCGGTGCTCGGTTTCATCAGCCCCTGCTGCATACGCATAGCATCGAGCTCGCCGCGAATGAACGCCATTTCGTCGCGCACCGTTTTCAGTTCCCGCTTATGCTCCGTATCCGCCGACTTCAAACTTTCGGCGCAATTATTTTCGTACTCTTTCAACTGCCGTTCGTATTCTTCGGTATTGCGGCGGATTTCGTTGTCTACGTTGGCGATCTTGTAATTGAGCTCTTCCGTCTTAACCTCGTACTCGCGCATCGTGCTCGCGTACTTGGCGTTCGCGTCGGAAAGCTGTATATTCAAGTTTGCCAAACGATTTTCATAATCGTTTACGGCGTTCGTCATTTTGTCTGCCCATTCTGCCTTTATCGCTGTAACCTCGTTCTCGTGAGCGGTTTTCAGTGCCGCCAGCTCCTCTTCGTGCGCCCTTTTCAGTGCGGAAATTTCGTCGAGATACTTCCGATTCAGCGCTTCTATTTCCCGTTCTTTTTCCTCGATAACGGCGTGAAGTTCCTCGATGGTTCGGTTTAACGCCTCTTTTTCGGCGTTCAGTTCGTCGATTTCTTTATTTAAAGCTTCGATTTCGAGACGGATTCTCTGCAATTCTTCGCTGTCCTTTTCCAGCTGGCGGTTACGCTCCTCCAAGAGGAGCATGTACTCCTCCATCGTCTTGTTCGACTCCGCAGCCCGTTTTTTCAGACGATTCAAACGCTCAACCAGCTTTTGCGCTTCCTCTGCGCGCCGACGCTCCTCTTCCTTCTCGTACTCCTTATTTAGATACTCCTCGATTCCGTTGCCCGTCTTATAAGCAAGGAACGATGTCAGATTCATGGCTTCTGCCAGCTCGTCGGCTACATTGTCTTGTAAAGGCGTAAATTCGCTCTTCACTTCCTTGTACGAATATCCGTCTCCTTTATAAGATGCAATATAATCGTACAGCGCAAGCGCGTTTTTAAAGTTGTTGTTCATTTTCAGGACGTTCGTCTTGACAATGGGCGGCTTGATCATGGGGGATTTCGCAACCTGCACCATGAGATCGGTATTCAATAGCGCGTTGATGATTTCGCGACAGTCGCCGATGCGCTTAACGAGCGCCGCCGAGCTGTCGTCCGGAATAGGAAATGGATTGTCGGTACGGTTTTCGTACACCTTCGCCTCGATGCGGAGCATCCGCTTTTTGGAAACGACCTCCCGTTTCAGTTCCATTTCGCCGATATAGGTGCGGCGTAGCTTTTCTATTTTTTCAAGACGGTATTCGATGAAATTCCTTAGATAGCAGAGCATCATGTAAAGAAATCTGTTTTCATACACCGCGTAATCGCTCAGCTTTTCCACCATGTACAGCTTATCGGGTACGAGCAAACCCCCTTCGTTCTCGGGAACGTGGGTTATCATCTCGCTGTGTTTGGCAAGATGCTCGACAGAGTCCTTAGATATTCGGCGCACCTTTTCGATGGGCACGACTTCGCCGTTGGTACGGATAAACTGCCGCTCCTCGGCAACCGCCTTTTCGACAAATTCAAGCCCGTTCTCTATGGCTTTGACCCAGTCCTCTTCTATGTTGCATAAATATTTTACCGATTCGAGTTTATCCTCTGCGATCTCGGACGGAAACAACGCCTTTCTGTCCTTTTCGCAATTCGTATTGTCCGAGGTCTCCCGTCGGTAAGATTTAAATGCGCGGTGGTAAACGTCAAGTAACGTCATCTTTAATTACCCTTTTATCCGCCCGATTTTTACACGTTCTGTTCGATCAATCTGACCGTTTCTTTACACAGCGGCAATTTGTCCTCGCCGAACAGCTCGTCGAGATACGCGCATACACCGTCCGCCATTTGCTTTACGTACACCGGATTCTTGCTCTCCAGCTTCCGGAATACCTTCCGCGACAATATATCGTCCATCGCTTCCGTTTCCGTTCCGCCGCACGCCACCATTACCGGCACGTACGTCGTGATCTGTTTCATGATTCGGTTTCCGAACGTGATGTGGAACGTGTTTATCATGTATTCGTCCAGCTTCCTGATCCGCCTCATGTTTCTGTCCGTCAATGCGTATTCTCTCTGCGCACGCGCCATCAGCTCCGTCAGATGCGTACTCGATATCTTCTTCGCTCTTCCCTTCGCCTCGAACGGCACCGCCTTTTTATCTAAGTTCAGCACCATCGCTCTGTCGTACACCTTATCCGAGATCGAGAACGTCGAATCGTCGTTGTTCGCCGTCCCCACAAACCACATGTTCGTCGGTAACCTCAGCTTTCCGTTCGCCTGCAACAGCTTCGGATCGTCCTCCCGCCTGTCCGCCACTACGTCCAGATTCCTGCCCTCGGGATTTGGAATTTCCAAAAGCGACAGGAACTCCGCAAAGTAGTACTCCACGCGCGCGATGTTCATTTCGTCCAGTACCGTTACGTATATCTCTTCGTTGTAGTTCGCTTCGTACATTTTATATAATAGCGTCGTTTCGTTGAATTTCTTTGTGAATTCGTTATAGTATCCCACTAAGTCCGTACGTTCCTTCCACATCGGCTGTATCGGCACCACCACCGTCTTGTTCTGCAAAAACTCCCCGAATGCGTACGCCAGCGAGGTTTTACCCGTTCCCGACATTCCTTGCAGTATGATCAGCTTCGTTACCGCGAGCGCGCCGATAAAGCGGCGGATGTCTTCAATATCGTAATACAGCTTTAACTGCGACGCAGAAAAACTGCGGAACTCCTCGCACAGCTGCGACAGCGTGATTTCGTCGTCGTAATCGGGGCGGACGTACCCTTCGTATTCTTTATCTATCTGCGACAGCATATAGAACCGCGATCCGCCCTCTTCCTCTTCCGTTCCTTCTTCGCCTTCCGACGCTTCGGGTACGCTTTCTCTTGCTCCTGCCGCCGACGCGTCCGCCGCCAAACCCTCGGCGATCACCATGGGCGAAGCAAGCTCCTTTACCGTTGCGCTGAGCTTGTCGATACGCTCCCCAAGCTTCTTTTCCGCCTCGTCAAGCGCACGGGTTTCGTCATTTTCTCGCTTCGATTCCTCAAAACGGCGCAGCTCTGCAACGCGCTTCTGTTCGTTGAGAACGACACGTATCGCCAAAACGATGACGATAACGAGAATGAGCGCAGCGTAAACGATGAGCGCTGTCCTGCTCGTGAGCGCCGCCGCCACCTTATCCGCGTATTCTTTCAAGGGAAAAGCCAGAATCGCGCTTCTCATGCCGTTTCTCCTTCGCCCGAAACCCGACGCATTGCGCCGCGCCTGATTTTCGTGATATCCTCTTCGGGAAACGCCTTTTCAAACAGCGCACAGAGCGACGCGTCCCCGTCGTCCGCCTCGTAAAACTGCGTCAATTTGAGTACGGGAATAACCTTTGCAAACAGCAACTTTAACAGCGCTTCACTCTCGTCCGCACCGCACTCCAATAAAATAGAGGTGAGTTTTTCCGCCTGAATAGCGTTTTTGTTGCCAAATCTGAACTTTTCGTTCGCCGCAACCGCCTCAAAAATTTCGTCAAGCTTTTTCCAGACCTTTTCGGGCAGATAGCTCGCCGCGCGTGCTTCGTCGATCAAGCGCTCGAATTCCATACAGGAAAGCGCTTTCGGCGTCGGCGTCTTTTCGGCAAAGACGTCGATGCGGCGCAGGTGAATTTTAATATGGACGGATGCGTTTGCAAGCGCACGCGACACCCCCGTATCGAATCCGCCGTCCTTAGGCACCAGAATATAGGAAAGGTTTTCTGGAATGGGGATGACAAGATCGTCGCTCAGCTCAAGCTCGCAGCCCTCCGTCGGGGAATCGGCGTACGCGATAAAGTCGGCAAACCAATCGGTAAGGTTCTGCGCATTGACGTTGCATATAACGGCGGCGCAGAGCTTGCCTTTCATCTTGCTTGCCGAATAGAGGGTGTTTACGAAATTGGAGAGCACGCACTTATCGCCCGCCTCGCTCCACAAAACGTCTTCGATTGCGTTCCATCCGTCGCTTGCAACCGTAACGCCCGCCCCCATAAAGTAGTCGTTTAACGCTGCCGCGAAATCCGGCAACAGTTCGTAGTCCCGACAGTCGATAATAACGATTTTGCTTGCCGCAATCGCCGCAAACAGCGCGCGAACGGACTTTTGCTCCACCGTCAAGCCCTTTCGACGGGCAAATTCGCGGAATTCCTCGCATAGCTCGCCCAGCGACGCGCGCTCGGTAAAATCCGCCGTTCCAACGTCCTCCGAAAGGCTTGCGTCGTATGTCCGCGGTCTCTCCTTGGGCTTTTCTTCCTTGACAGGCTCCTCCGCGGGCTGTTCTTCCTGCGGTTTTTCCTCTTCGGCGGGTCGCGCCTTTTCTGGCGCAACGGGCTTTTTGTAGCTGATTTTGGCGATCTCGTTAAACGTGCCCACTCTGTCGAGCATATCCTTCAACGCCTCTGCGGCGGGAGCCTGCGGCTTCCTGCGTTTTTTTGCGGCAAGAACGACGAACACGATAAACAGCACGGTTACGATCACGGCAACCCCGCCGATGATACCGAAGTGCAGCAACGGGTCGTCCACAGGGACAAGGAGCCCTGCAGCGAACACCGCCAGAACGCCGTAGCTGTAAACCGCCAAAACGATCGCAAGGAACAACTTGATCCCGAAGGAAATCCCCCTCTTTTCTCTGAACTCGCCGCCATCCTTTTTGTTGGGGCTAAACTGCGGCTCCTCATCCTGCGTATATTGCTTTACGATTTCGTTTTTCGCCTTGGGTTTTTCGGCGTAGTCGGAAAGGGTGATTTTGCCCGTCAGATCTTCAACAAGGCGGTTCTGACAGACGAAAATCTCGTACTCTCCGCCGTCGATACAATAGCGTTTCTTCTTTTCATTATAATAACGGAAAGTATTTTTGTCGAAAGGAATCTCCACGCGCGCGCCGTCGCCCTGTTTGACGAATACCTTTTGCACGCCGCGCAGCGTCTTTTCACCGAATACCGCCGAGCCTGTTTTACGCACGTAAAACTGTACAACGGCGTAAGCGTCGCAATTGCCCGTGTTTAACACCGTGCAGCTTACGCCGTCGTCGTTGATTTTTAAATTTCTGTATTCGAAGCTCGTATAAGTTAGCCCGAAGCCGAATGGATAGGCAACCGCCGACTGTCCGTTTTCCGCCGTAAAGCCCACCGACTCCGTCAGGCGACCGGAGGGCGAAACCGCGCCCGTAACAATATCGAGCACCGCCCGATGAATTTCCTGTCCGCCGCGCGCAGTCAAAAGCACCGCTTGACATCTGTCCGCAAAACCGAGATCGGGCACGCCGTCCGAGTCGACGACGGCTACGACGCGCACTCTGTCGCGGAATAATATTTCAAGCAGTTCCTCCTGTTCGCGCGGAAGCCGCTTCTCTCCGCTCGGCACAAAAAGATAGACTAGCGCAAGGTCGGCGTCCCTCGACAGATTGAAGGCGTTTGCCATAAGGTCGGTTCTGCCCGTTTCCCCTCGGCGATAGCCCGCAGTAAAACCGACCGTCGTCAGCTCGTACTCTTTCACCGCCTCAAAGGGCAGCGCCTCCGCCGTCGGTCGGGTAGCGTAAAACTCGTTGGAATAATCGGCGTTTTCCGCGTATTCGCCGATGACCGCCACCTTCGTGTTGGTCGATAGCGGCAAAACCGACCCCTCGTTCTTTAACAAAACGACGGACTGTCGCGCCGCTGCCCGCGCAAGCTTTTGGTGATTCAACTCGTCGAATTTCGCGTCCCTGTCATCGGCAACCGACGCAAATTCGCCCTGTGCCTCGGTCGCCTCTTTCATGGCGCGGAGCGCGCCGACGATACGGTCGCACGCCGCGTCCAGAATCCCCTCGTCGAAAATTTCGAAGCTGCGCTTTCTGCGATCGAACTCGCTCAGCGTAAGACCGCCCTCGCGGTATTCCTTATACGCCGCGCGGTACGCGGACGTCCGCTCGGAAAGATAGCCGTCGAGCTCCGCTTTGAAATCACTTTTCAAATATACGAACGAGCAGCCCGCGAACAAATACTTTGCCGCTTCCTCGGGCGAAGAAGCCGAACCCGCCCACAGCCGCTCGGGATACTCTTTGGCGCACCTCTCCGCGTCCTCAACAGATTTTACGAGGTAAAACGTGGGCGCGGCGGCTAAAACAGATTCCGCAAACGCGCGCCGCTGAAACGCCTCCTGTGCATCGTCCGAAGCAACGTCCTCGAACATGACGGGATGCCTGCCGAGTACGAGCCCCTTGATTTTTTCTTCCGAATATTTTGCGGTATAAAAGCAGTCGTCGGAAATGTTTTCCCGACGGAAATCGTTGGTTACGAGATAGCCGCCGTACGGCGTTACCGCGTGCGCCTCCTCGCCGACTGCGCGGTAAACGTTTCTGACGAGCGATGCGTTAAAGGTTGCGGCAAGCGCCCGATCACCGGGGAACTGCGTTGTAACGGCATCGGGAAAAAACTTTGCGGGTTTCGCCGCAAAGCTCGTTTTCGGAAATTCGTAACTTCCGACGGACGAACTTTCGTACGCCGTCGCGCTCGTTACGAGATCCGTTTTCTGTTCTAACAGCATTTTCGCAATAAGCCGTTCGTTTTGCGCCATAATCCCCTCCGATTTCTCACATTCTCTCGGTTGATGCAAATCGTGTAACTATTCAGTATTTATTATAACTTTTTGTGTATCGCAAGTCAAGAAAATAACGTAAATTTTAAATATTTTCCCATCCGACGGGCACTTCGAACCTCCGAAACGCCCCGAGATTGTCAAAAAAAACCGCCGTGCGGCGGAAAAATATCACATTTTTGTTAAATTCCTTAATGAAATTGATTAAAAATTATTTCCGCACCACGTTACGGCGCTTTATGGTATTCTTACGGAAAAATTATTTTTAAGGAGTAAATCAATGACCTACGCTTACGCACGAGTATCCACCGCAGACCAGAACCTGTCCCGCCAGATTGAGGAATTCAGTAAATTCGGAATCCCGGAAAAGCTTATTTTTCGCGACAAAAAGAGTGGAAAAGATTTCGAACGCGCCTCCTACAAACGCCTGATCGCCAAACTCAGACGGGGAGATTTGCTCGTTATCAAATCAATCGACCGCCTCGGGCGGAATTACCGCGCGATCATCGAAGAGTGGAGCACTATCACCAAAAAAATCGGGGCAGACATTCTCGTTTTGGATATGCCCCTTTTGGACACGCGCGACAAAGGCGAAACGCTCGTCGGAAAATTCATTTCGGACATCGTATTACAGGTGCTGTCCTTCGTCGCCGAAAACGAACGCACCAATATACGGGCGAGGCAGGCGGAAGGCATAGCCATCGCCAAACGCGCGGGCGTCAAATTCGGCAGACCGAAAAAGGCGTATCCGCCCGAGTTCGACGCGCTTGTCCGCCAATGCCTTGACAAAAGCATCAGCGTAGACCAAGCGGCGAACTTCCTGCATTGGAAACGCCCCACTTTTTTATACCATTTTCAAAAATACCGCAAAGAAAAAGGACTTTAAACGAGTTTGGAAATTTCTTTTTTCAAACGTTCGATAATCTTTTTTTCAAGACGGGAAATATAGCTTTGGGAAATACCGAGGCGGTCGGCGACGTCCTTTTGGGTCATTTCCTCCCTGCCTCCAAGCCCGAAACGCATATACATGATTTTTCGTTCCCGGTCCGGCAGCTTTTTCAAAGCCTCGGCGAGAAGCTCCTTTTCCACACCCGATTCGATCCCGCCGTACACCGTATCGCTGTCTGTGCCGAGCACGTCCGAAAGCAATAGCTCGTTCCCCTCGAAATCGGTGTTCAGAGGCTCGTCGAAGGAAACTTCGCTTTTCAACTTGACCGTACGGCGCAGGTGCATGAGGATTTCATTCTCGATGCACCGCGAAGCATACGTCGCAAGTTTGATATTCTTGTCCGTGCGGAAGGAGTTGATTGCCTTGATGAGCCCGATGGTTCCGATGGAGATCAAATCGTCTGCGTCGACGCCCGTATTTTCGAATTTGCGCGAGATATATACGACGAGGCGCAGATTGTGCTCAATAAGCTTCGCCTTTACCGTTTCGGCGTCCTCTCCCTCTTCCAGCTTTTGCAGCATTTCCGCTTCCTCTTCGCTCGATAAGGGCAGAGGCAAAGCCTCACTTCCGCATAAGTAATTTACGACGTTTTCGCTTCCTCTCAGCTTTTGCAGCCATTCTTTGAGTGCCGTCAAGAGTTTCATAACCGTCCTCCGTCATTGCGGTATGCAAAATTATCTTGTAATCTTTGGTGTCCACGTCTCCTACGGTAACGTACGCTTCGGGTGCAAGAATGCGTTTCGATCCGATTTCCACCTCCATGCGGCAGACGAACACGGGCTTTTCCGCCGTGCCGTTTACCGTGGTTACGCTGATTCTTCCCGCCTCCTTTTCCCCGCGGAACAGCGCAAGCGCCGTAACTGCAGATATAACGGACACGGGCTTTCCACGGTAGCGCAGCAGATTTCCGCTGTCGGCAAAGCCCGTAACGCGCACGCGTTTCTTTTCGGACGAAAGCGTAACGGGCATGAGGTTTCGTTTCAAACGCCGATAGCGGTAAACTGCCTTTGCCGCAAGAGCTACGCACACTCCGAACACCCCGGCCGCACCGAGTACAAGCCCGACGGGCGCGCGCTCGACAAAAAACCCGTTCCCCTGTTCGTACTCCACGCCAAAAAAGGAATATGCCGCGACCAGCAGCCCGCCGAGCGCAAAGGTCAAAAGAAAAAAGGCGGCAACAGTAACAAAATAGGTTTTCGGACGTTCGCGCCCGACTGCAATCACCGCGATCAAAAGTCCGCCCGCAATTTTAACGATATAAGCCCCCCATACGGGAAAAGACAGAAGCGGAAAAAGCACCGCCTCCGCGGCCCCCACGCCCGACGCAAGCAGCAACCGCCACGGCGATACCCTCGCGCGGGCGCATTTCAGGGCGAGATAGACGAGCAATCCGTCGAGAATGAAGTTTTCCGCAAATGCGTACTCCCAATAAACGACCATACCGTGAAAGAAATTATAGCGACTTTCACAGGTCGAAAACGCGATAATCGTGTCGGATTGCGTCGATTTTAGGCGATACGGATTTTTTAAATGCGCGGGAATAATTTTCGAAATTTATTCATAAATATAGCTTGTCCGAAACAAAAGTTTGTCAACAATCCCCACCGTAAAGCGCTTTTTAGAAGCCCCCGATTTTGCCGAAACGGAAAAAGTTCGAAAAAGTTATCCACAATTTCGCGCAAATTCTCCACAAATCGACAAAATTATCCACTTTTTGCACGAATTTTCTGAAATATTATCCACAATGAAAATTTTTCTGTGGATAACCGCTTTTCTATGGCAAAATTCCTTGACAAAAGGAAAGGAATGGATTATAATAGTTTGCGATTCCTTAGGGAATCTCGTTTGAATGTTTTGCATCCTTAGCTCAATTGGATAGAGCGTCGGTCTACGGAACCGAAGGCTAGGAGTTCGAGCCTCTTAGGATGCACCAAAAGAGTATAATCCGAATTGTTTACTTGTTACAAGTGAGCGGTTCGGATTTACTTTTTATCTCGGCAATAAGTAAAAAGAGCGGCTTGCAAGTATAGTAAGCCGCTCTTTCCGTTGCTTTGTCGCAATAAATATGTTATAATGATTGTGCGATAAACAGTAATTTAACAGGGAGCATTCAAAATGCTAATAGAGAAGCCACTTATTTCTTCAAGAATAACTGTACGGAATTATCAAAAAAAAGACCTGCCATATCTTACTGAAATGTGGTTTGACAAAGTGAATGGCAAATATATGAGCGACCCGACGGTGGAATATGTTGATAGCGATTTCCAAAAAGCACTTGATGGTCTTGAAAATAATCCCGACGGATATTATTTAACGGTTGTGCTAAACGGTTCTAATGAGATAATAGGTTCTGCTTGCATTTTCCCTGACGAAAAAAAGGAAATATTTGATATAGGATATTGTATTCATAAGAACTATTGGAGAAAAAGATTTGGTTCAGAACTGTTGACTTTAATCGTTACTTGGATACGCAACAATGGTGGCATTGAAATAACTGCGGAAGTTGCACAAGATAATATTGCATCAAATAGATTACTTACAAATAATGGCTTTAAGATAAAAAAGAAATCGCAATTCAAAAAATATAAAATGAATATTAGTTTTGATAGTTACATTTATACTTTCAGTTGTGCATATCCAACCTAATATAAATTTCAATTT
>ERZ777306.4128-NODE-4128-length-13749-cov-4.501241_pt1 | contig 13749 bp, 6 predicted proteins | sample MGYA00374966_ERZ777306 | MGnify/ENA primary metagenome ERZ777306 (study PRJEB29329, sample SAMN06343882) | mouse gut metagenome | isolation source: Mouse cecum | place: Austria: Vienna | collected 2014-11-15 ...
AAGGCATGGTTCGCCGCCGGTGTCTACTGCGTGGGCATGGGTTCCAAGCTCTTCCCCAAGGACCGCGTCGCCGCCGGTGACTGGGCCTACATCACCGACAAGTGCCGAGAGGCCCTGGCCATCGCCGCCAAATAACCCCGCCACCGCGACCAACATATCCGGGGCGCTGTGTCAAAATTAGACACAGCGCTTTCTTTGTGTCCGAATGGGAGGGTGCTGTCAGAATGGTTCAGATGGTAGGAGCTTGGAGGTGAGGTCGATGGGAGCAATCTGAAGATTGTGACCGAGACCGAATCCTTCAAGCGACGACCCAGATGAGCCATTATGACACACCCTCGCTTTTTTTATCGTGCGAAAATCGTTACCTTTGCACCCGCGCCGTGAAAAACACGCGACATGCACGATGAGCAACGCGAAAGTCTATAAATGGTCGCTGATCGACCGCGTCTCTGTCGCTGCCCTCAACTTCGGGGGCAACATCGTGCTCGCGCGCATGCTCACCACCGCCGACTTCGGCCTCCTGGCCATGATCGCCATATTCATAGCCCTCGCGCAGGATATTTCAGGCTGCGGCCTGGCCGACGGACTGATCCACAAGGTAAAGCCGACGCGCGACGACTATTCGACAGTTTTCGTGTTCAACACCGCCTTCGGCCTCCTTTTCGGCCTCTCGTTCTTCTTCGGGGCACCACTGGTGGCGCGCTTCTTCGGCCACCAGGAACTCGTGACAATCATGCGCGTGCTCGGCGTGTGCTTCTTCTTCCAGTCTATGAGCTTCATCCAGGAGACGCGCCTGCGCAAGGAGCTGGCCGTAAAGCAGCTGTGCCTCGTAAGGGTCGGCGCCACGCTGACGGCTCTGGCGCTGGGCATCACCCTCGCCGCGCTCGGCTTCGGCTGGTGGGCGCTGGTGTCCACCCAGATCCTGCTGTCGTTCTTCATCTTCGTCTACTGCCTGGCGGCCACGAGGTGGTTCCCGCGGATAGCCTTCAGCAGGAAATCCTTCAAGGAGTTCTTCGGCTTCGGCATACACCTCGCTATCGCATACATCAGCAACGTCATCGGCAAGAACATAAACACCTTCCTTTTAGGCAAGTTCTTCACCCCCGCCGCCACCGGGCTTTACTACCAGGGCGCGAAACTGGCCAACGTGCCCTTCCAGGTGATCGACCAGTCGGTCAACAACCCGTTCTTCGTGGTGGCCTCTAACGAGTCGGTCCCCGACTCGCAGCGCTCGCTCATCCGTAACATGTTCTCTATGGTGGTCGGAATCAACGGCGTGCTGCTGTTCCTCATGCTCGTGGTCGCCGCTCCCGGGATCATAGCCCTCTACGGCGAAAAATGGGCCGAGAGCATACCCCTGTTCCGCATCATCGCGCTGGCCGAGTTCCTTTTCTGCCTGAAAGCCTTCTTCCAGGCTGTCTGCAAGGTAAACGCCAACACTGTTTTCGTGCGCAACCTCAGCATAGCCCAGGTAGCGGCGCAGATCATACTGTCGATACTGGCCGTCCTCTTCTTCCGCGACATCCTCGTCATCGTCTGGATCCAGGTAGTATGCGAGCTGGCCAGCGTGTCTATCTACGCTTTCAAGTACCGCCGCCTCACCGGCCAGCGGTTCCGCGGCATCATCGCCGCCGCCATAGGCAGCCTCTGGCTGCCGGCCCTGGGAGCGCTGTTCGCCGTCATGGCGGTGATGGCTGCTGACGCGCTCGTGGCTCTCCCCCCGATCGCCGACTGCCTGGTCATAGCCGCGGCATACGCCGTGACAATCATCGGTGCCGGAGAGATACTCCGGCCGAAAGTCTACGTCGCCCTGCGCGACCATTTCATAAAACGCAAACAGTCCTGAATCCCATGCGGGCGGCAACGGCGTTATTCAGCAACGGCGGCGCGGGGATGTCGGACCGCCCTGTGGTCGGGCGCTTCGCGCCCTCCCCGTCAGGGCGCATGCACCTCGGGAACATCTACACCGCCGTCATGTCGTGGCTCTCTGCAAAGAGCCGCGGCGGCAGGTGGATTCTGCGCGTGGAGGACCTCGACCCGCAGCGCTCCAAGCCGGAACACGCCCGCGTGATCGAGGACGACCTCCTATGGCTCGGCCTGGAATGGGACGAGGGTGGCCTCTCCGGCCGCGGACCCGCCGGACCCTACGTCCAGAGCCTGCGGCACGAAATCTACGCCGGGGGACTGCGCCGCCTGGAAGCAGCCGGCCTCACATACCGCTGCCGCTGCCGACGCGCCGACATACTCGCCACCCAGGCTCCGCACGAGTCGGACGGCAGGGTGATTTACAAGGGCACCTGCCGGCCGCCCCGGCTGGGGGGAACCGCCGAAATCCCCGGTGACGCGCCGGCGGCAATCCGCCTCTTCGTCCCCGACAAGACCATGACATTCACCGACCGCCTGCGCGGTCCCCAGAGCGTCAATCTCGCCGCGCATTGCGGCGACTTCATCCTGCGCCGCGCCGACGGCGCGTGGGCCTACCAGCTCGCCGTCGTCATGGACGACGCGCTCATGGGGGTCACCGAGGTAGTCCGCGGCGAAGACCTCCTCCTCTCCGCCGCCCAGCAGATCTACCTCTACGAACTCCTGGGCTATCCCGTCCCGGAGTTCGCCCACCTCCCCCTGGTATGCAACGACCAGGGCGTGCGCCTGTCAAAGCGCGACAGCTCTCTGGGTATGGAAGCCCTCCGCGCCACCCACACCCCCGCCGAGCTCCTCGGCCGCGTGGCGGCCCTCGCCGGCCTCATCCCCGCCCCGGCCCCCGTCACCCTCCGCGAACTCCTCGCCCTGGCACAGCCGGATTGAGGATTCTTCATAACCTTGTGCCGGTATCCGTCTAAAAAGGGCGCTATTATAATGGTTCAGATGGTAGGAGCTTGGAGGCGAGGCCGATGGGAGCAATCTGAAGATTGTGACCGAGGCCGAGACCTTCAAGCGACGACCCAGATGAGCCATTAGAATAGTGCCCTTTAAAAACGCCGGGGCCGCTTCTCGCGAAGCAGCCCCGGCTGGCATATGTATCATGGATTATTTTATTTTCACCTTGATCTTCGCAAGATCTTTGTCGGCGCTCGACGGGCCGGTCATCAGCTCGTACTCGCCCGGCACGACGCGCATGCGGCGCTCCGCACCGTCCCAGTTCTCGAACGCCTCGCGGGGCATGGGAATCTCGACCGTCTTCTTCTCGCCGGGGAGGAGATCGACCCTCGCGTAGCCGCGGAGCGACTTCGACGGGCCGGAAACGTCAGCAGGCCGGCGCATATAGAGCTGCACCACCTCGGTGCCGGCGCGCTTGCCGGTATTCCTGACCTCGACCTTCACCACGCCGTCGCCGTACTTCGGTTTCCCGTAGCTGAAAGTGGTGTAGCTCAGGCCGTGGCCGAAGGGATAGAGCGGTTCGGTCGGGAGGTAGCGGTAGGTGCGCCCCGCCATATTGTAGTCATCGAACGGAGGAAGCTGCGAATCGTCGGTGTAGAAGGTCACCGGGAGCTTGCCCGAAGGATTGTAGTCGCCCATAAGCACCTCGGCAACCGCCTCTCCCCCCTGCTCGCCGGGGTACCACGCCTGTAAAATCGCGTCGCATATGTCATTTTCGGGAGTTAGAGCCACGGCGCTGCCGCTGCAATTGACCACCACCCGCTTCCCGGCGTCGCGCAGGGCGCGGATTATGTCGCGCTGCGCCTGGGGCAGCTCGATCGACGTGCGGTCGCCGTTGTCGAATCCGGGAAGCTGTACCCGCGCCTGCTCGCGTTCCAGGGCCGGGGAGATACCCCCGACGAAAATCACCGTCCCGGCATCCTTGGCCCTTGCGACGATTTCAGGAACCGTCAGAGAGCGGGCGCGGCATATGTCGAAGTTCAGGGTCGCCCCCTCGTCGAGCTGCATGTAGTTTATCTCAATATCATAGGTCTTCCCCTTCTCGACTTTCAGTTTCGCGGTGCGGAAGTTCAACGCCTCGGCCTTCCAGCGGTTGTGGATGGTGTCGCCGTTGACGATTATGCGGAAACCGTCGTCGTTGTTGAAGAGGATGTCGAGTTCATCCGTCGCTGGAGCAGTGAAGGAACCGCGCATACGGGTCGTGAAGTTTTCAAGATTCACCCCGGGGGCGAAGGCCGTGTTGCCACCGTTATCGAGCGTCAGCGCCGAGGTGTAGTTGGCGCTGGCCGCGGGAACCCCCTCCATGCGGGTGTTGTTCCAGTAGTCGGCGCGCATGCCCGGACGCCCCTCCGCGTCGGTGAAGAGATCGAACACACTCTCCTTCTCGGTCAGGGAGGTGATGTCGCACGAGGGGAAGTACGGCATTTCAGGGAAACGGCGACGCATGGCCTCCAGCACCGTCACCGTGTGGCCCGGCTGGCCGTAGTATATGCCCCACTGCATCGTGGAGTCGGCGGCGTTGGGGCCCATGAGCATCACGCGCCCCATTTCCTCCTTTTTCAGCGGGAGGATCCCGTTGTTTTTCAGCAACACCATCTGCTCGCGTGCCGCTTTCAGCGCCAGCGCCCTGTGCTCCGGGCTGTTTACCACCGACATAGGTACGCGGGTCCATTCCACCAGCGAGTCCGGGTCGAAATCGCCCAGGCGGAAACGCTCTGCCAGCAGGCGGCGCACGCTGGTGTCAATCTCTGCCTCCGATATATCGCCGCGCCTCACTGCGGCGGGCAGTTTCCTGTAAATCTGGCCGCACTCCACGTCGGTGCCCGACCGAACGCCGAGAGCCGAAGCCCCCTCCGCGTCCTTCGCGACCCCGTGCCGCTTTGGCAGATAGAAATCGTTTATCGCGCCGCAGTCGCTCACCACCAGGCCGTCGTAACCCCACTGGTCGCGCAGAATCTGCTGCAACAGGGCGGTGGAACCGCAGCACGCCTCCCCTTCGAGGCGCTGGTAGGCGCACATCACCTGCCGCACGCCAGCATCCTGTACCAGGCGCTTGAACGCCGGCAGATAGCTCTCCCAGAGGTCGCGCTCGGGGAGCATGGCCACGTTCATGCGGTGGCGCTCCTTCTCCGGGCCGCTGTGCACGGCGAAATGCTTGGCGCACGCCAGGAGCTTGTTGTAGCGCGAGGCGGTGTCCGCCTGCAAGGCGCGCACCACCAGCGAGCCCATCCTGCCGTTCATATACGGGTCCTCGCCGTAGCTCTCCTGTCCCCGGCCCCACCGCGGGTCGCGGAAGATATTCACCGTCGGGGTCCAGTAGGCCAGTCCCTTGTACTTGCCGACCTTCCCCTCGCTCCGCGCCAGGGTGTTCTTGGCGCGCGCCTCGTCGCTGACGGCCGTGAACACCTCGGCGATCAGGCTGTCGTCGAACGATGCGGCAAGCCCTATGCACGAGGGGAACACCGTGGCCAGCCCATTGCGTCCCACGCCGTGAAGCCCCTCGCTCCACCACTCGAACGCAGGAACGCCGAGCCGCTCTATGGCCGGGGAACCGTTCATCATCAGCCTGGTCTTTTCCTCCAGGGTAAGCCGCGAGCAGAGGTCGGCGGCGCGCTCCTCAGGGGTCAGGTTAGGATTGTTGAAAGGGTAACGCTGAGCGTCGGCACCCGCGGCCCCCATGGCCGGGAGTATGACGAGAAGCAAAAGCGCTAAGCGAAGCATCATAGGATATGGGATATTGGTATTGTAAGGTATTGCTTATGTAGGCTTATTATACGCGGCACGCCGCGTCCGTACAACCGCCTACACCCGGATGGCCTACACCGGGGTGTAGGGACGCGGCGTGCCGCGTATCATTCGGGATTCACCGCAAAATTAAGGGAAAACAAAGGCCCCGGCGGGTAATTATTGCCGCAAATGGCGCAAAAAGAGGATGGGCGCGAAAAGAGGAGCCGCGGCCCATCGCGGGTCGCGGCTCCTGTTGTTTGTGAATCAAAGGTTGTATCTTTTCAGCGGGGACGCGCCCCGCCGGGAATATGGTTCGGATTTACTTGTTGTAGACCTTCTTGCCGTCAACGATGATCAGGCCCTTGGTGGTCGCGGGAACCTCGATGCCCTGCAGGTTGTAGGCGCGGACTGCCTTGTCGGCGTCAACGGCTACCTCCTCGATGGCGGCCTCAGAGCCGTAGTTGTCGCCGATGCCGAACTTCATGTCGAGGATGTTCATGGTGTACTTGTTGGCAACCGGCTCCTTGAAGTCGATGTGGAGGATCTTGTGGCCCTTGGTCAGGTTGATGTTCTCCAGCTTCTGTTCCTTGAAGAAGAACCAATTGTAGGTGACAGCCTCGGGTGTGAAAGTGTCCTCCCATACGGGCATCGCAGTCGCGGGGTCTTCCTCATAGGCGGCCTTGTCGAAAATCGAGAACGCCAGGCTGGGGGTCTCGCCGTTCTTGGCTTCCTTCCAGGACCAGTGGAACACGAAGTTGTAGACGCCTTCCTCGGTCACGTTGATGTCGAACTCTTCTTTCTGGTTGTTGCGGTAGTCGCCGAGCCAGGGCACAGTGCCGGGAGCACCCGGGTGGGGGATGTCATATTTATCTTTTTCGGCGATGTCATCATTCGCTTTTTCGGGGTTGTAGAACTTGATCTGATGGGAGTCATACTGCACCTTGCCCTGGCCAACGAGGCGGGTGTTCTCGAACTGCACATAGCCGGGAACGTCGCTCCACATCTGCACTTCCTCGAAGTTTGCGACCAGGTCGATGTCCTCCTCGATGACGAAGGTGTAGGGGTTAGTGGTGAAGGGGTCGTCGATGCCGTTGTCCCAGCCAACGAACTTGTAGCCGGTGTTGGCGATAGCCTGTGCCTTTACCTCGGTGCCGGAGATGAACTTGTTGCGCGAGGGAGTGATTGTGATCGAGCCACCTTCGGCGGGCTCGCAGTAGGTCATCAGGTTCACTTCCTGGATCTCCTCGCGGGCCTCGAACTCGACGCGGCACATACGGAAGGAGGGCTTCAGCGGGTCTTCCTGCTGGAACTCCACCTTGAAGATGTATTCGCCTGCGGGAATCGGGGTTTCAACGTAAACCTCGGTGGGAGCGAATGCGTAGGAAGCGGTCTGCACGGCAGCGGCGTCGTAGCGCTTCTCCCACACGGGGTTCTTGGTGGCCTTGTCGAGCAGCTTGAATGTGCCCCACGCGCCGGGAGCGTCGTTCTTGCTGGAATACTGGAAGCGGATGACGTAGCAGCTCTCTGTCTCGCTCTTCACAAACCAGGAAGCGGCCTCGCCGTCGTGGGTGTTATTGACGTAAACCTCATCGGGGGCGGCCACTTTCTTGCCGTTCTCGTCGAGGTAGGACATCTTCTCGTGCTTGGTGAAGTGCTCGATGGGATTGCCGTTATCATCCACTTCGAGAACAGCGTCGAACTTTACGTCCTCAGCCGAAATTCTGAGGGTGGTGCCGGGGGCGGTGGGGATGTTCTGCACTGTCTGGGCGCTCGCGAAAGCGAAAGCCAGCAGGGCGGAACCAAGGAGTAACTGTTTTTTCATGTCAGTCAGGTTGGTTTGTTGGTATTAGTTTTTTTGTTTATTGTGCTTTTACGACGCGGGCGGCTGCGCACCCGCGTGATTGGTGCGGTAAAGTTACAACCGCCGCGTAGGTTCGCGGGGGAAAAATCGTCACTAAGGGTGTAAAATCTCCCCGAGCGACGATTTTTCATTCACAAAACCTAATAATCTTCTTTTCAACGGGGCGCGTCACCTGACGAGCACCTTCTTCCCGGCGCGGATGTAGATTCCGGGGGTTGAGGGGTTCGGAGCCACGCGGATTCCCTGGAGATTGTACCACGCGTCGGCGTCACTCTCCGCGGCATCCGCGGCAAGCTCCCACACCCCGGCGGCCTCGTCGGTATAGAGGGTAATCTTGGCGGCGGCTACGTTCCCCTTCCAGGTGAACGTCATCTGGTTCTTTATCGGCCGCGGGAACACCACCTCGAACGAGGAGGTCTCGGTGGCCGACTTCGGCAGGGTGTACTTGCCCTGCTCGTACTCCTCGCCGTTAAGCTCCACGAGCGACGCGTCGGAGTAGCTCGCGGTGGTACGGTGGCCGCGCCCCTCGAACTTTACTTTCGTTATGGCGGCGCCGCGGGGGAGCCACAGCGTGTGCTGGCGGTTGACCGGCATCTGGAACAGGCCGTTATCATTGCAGTCGGTGTATGTGCCGCCGGAAATCCACATCAGGCCGTCGGCAAAGTACCATCCCGCGCGGTCCTTGGTGTTGGTCGACACCTCGAACGTCTCGGGAAGCTCGTAGGTCGAGCGGTATCCCTCTGTCCAGCCATCAGCCTCCTGTGCGGCGGTCATATCCTCGACCAGCTCGGCCAGGTACATCTCGAGCATCGTGTAGCCCGATTCGTGGCATTTGTTGCGGTCGGCGGCGTCGTTCGGGTCGAGTTCGTTGGCAATCTCCCATTCGTCCGGCATGCCGTCCTTGTCGGTGTCGAGCGGCGCGGCGGTGGATTTCAGCTCGGGCCATGCCGACCAGTCGGCGGGAGCGTCCTTGGGCTTGTTGTCGTCCTGCGAGTTAATCAGCCCCTTGGAAAGGTTCCTGCCGGTGGAGGTGGCGGTGCCGTTGAGGGTGTCGTCGATCATCTGTTGGTCAACCCAGTCGTACGACAGCGAGCATCCGGCATAGGTGGTCACCAGCTCGTAGGCCTTTTCGGCGGTGTGGGTGGTGGTGGCGGGGAAAGGAACAGGCTCCGAGCGCTTGATCTTGGCCTCGGTCTCCTCGTTCCAGGTGCCGTCGGTCGCGGCGGCCGACGTGTCAATCTGGTTCAGGAAGCCCATGTTCCAGTTGTCTTTGGTCACGTCGGAATATTTCGAGTTGACGTTCCCCTCGACCAGGTATGTGCCCCAGAGATGCAGCGCCGGGGAATAGGCCGGGTAGGTCGTGCAGTATTTGTTGGTGCGGATGCCAACTCCGGCGATGCGCTTCCCTTTCTTGTCGGTAGGGGTGGCCGGGCCCGGTTTGTAGTAGTTGTTGATGATGTTGACGTTCATCCCCTCTCCTCCGTAGCAGCCGTTGCCGCCGAAGTTGTAGATGACGTTGTTGCGCATGTCCATGCGCTCGTCGAGCTGCGTCGACACGCGCGGACCCAGGCGCGGGGTGCGCGACCCGTGGTGCGCCACCAGGTTGTGGTGGAACGATGCGCCGCTGCCGCCCCAGTTGCCGCCGTAGCCGTGCGCCCCCTTGGAGTGGCCGGAGTTCACAAGGCTCTGCGACACGATGCTCCATTGCAGGGTCGAGTTCTGGTTGCCGAGAATCGAGCAGCACTCGTCGATGCTCCACGACACGGAGCAGTGGTCGACCATGACGTTGCGCTCGTCCATAGCCGTAAGGCAGTCCCAGCCGTCAGCACCCCCCTGCAAGACATTCTTGTTGCCCAGGCGGAAACGCACGAAGCGCACAATGGTGTTCGAGCCGAGGGTCACGGGGTAGTCGGCTATGCAGATGCCGTCGCCCGGGGCTGTTTGGCCGGCTATGGTGGTGTATTCGGGAATCTTCAGACCCGATTCCAGGTGGATTGTGCCGGAGACGTCGAAGACAATCGTGCGGGGTCCCGACTTCGACAGCGCGTCGCGCAGGGTGCCCGTGCCGCTGTCATTAAGGCTGGTCACATGGTAGACGTTTCCGCCGCGGCCGCCGGCCACATAACGGCCGAAACCTTCCGCTCCGGGGAACGCCGGGAGCCTTTCAAGCTCGAGCGCCGAAGCCGTGGCAGCGCCCAAAACGGCGGCACCAAAAACAGCCGCGGTCTGGAATATTTTTGAATCGAACTTCATGGTAAGGGTTTGGTTTACCGCGAAACTACCGCCTTTTTCCCGAACAAGGGTGTAAAATCTGACGAAAATTGGCATCCCCCATGTGTTAAATCGCCCCCGGCGCACCAGATTGCCCCACGCTGTCGGGTGGAGCGAGCCGCAGGCGAGCGGCCTCCCCGTCCACCCATCCGGCGACAAAAAAACGCCGGGGCGCCGCGTGAAAGCGGCACCCCGGCGGGGAGGTTGGCATGGGCATTGCCGCCTTTCGCTTATTCGGCGAGGATCTTGGAGACGGAACGGGTGCCGTCGGCCTTGACAGCCACGCGGACAACCGCGCCGCGGTAACCCTCGGCGACGGGCTGCCCCTGGAGGTTATAGTATTCAACCCTGACGGCCTCCTCGGCGCCGACAGTGCCGATGCCAGTGGTCTGGCCCGGCTCCATGGCGAACGAATGGGCACTCATGGTGCCGTTGGGAGCCATCGCGCGGACCGTGTAGGAGAAATCTTCTCCGGCGCGTGCGGCGGCCTTGCGGTAGCCGGTGCCGGTCAGCAGGTCGAAGCGGTCGCAGTCGCCGGAAGCGTAGCCGATGTAAGCCCCCTTGTTGTAGAGCAGGTAGCCGGCGGCGCCAGCGACGGGAGTCCAGTGGATGTATTTCGAGCCGTCCTCATCCTTGTACTCCACACCTTCGGGAGCCTGGATGTCGAGAGCCAGCTCTTCGGTGGCCAGCCAGGAGTCGTCGCCGCCAAGCACGTTCTCGACGGTGAACACGGCGGCCTCCTCATCAGTCAGCACCGGGGTGTACTTGTTGATAGAGGTCGATGAATTGCCGCGGCCGCCCAGGTCAACGACATTGCCGGAAGCGTCCATCGAATTGTACTCGTAGAAGTGGGTGACGAGGGCGCCCATACCTTCCCAGCCTCCACCCGCGGGCTGCGCGTCCATGGTGGTGTTGAGATAGTAGGCGCGCGGCTCGTTCTGCCAGGGGCGGCCCAGATAGTAGGAATAGCCGTTGCTCTTGATCGAGCAGTTCTGGAACACATAGCCCCATTTCTGAGCGGCGCTCGTGTGGGGGGCGCAGACCTTCGAGCCGTCGGCCTCGATGACAAACACGCAGTGGTCGAAATAGTGGTTGCCACCGCCGCAGATGAAGTCAACCGTGCCGCGGATATCGCAGTCCTTGTAATAGCCCTGCTCGCCGGTGACATAGGTATCCTGGTAGCCAAGCAGCAGCATGTTCACCATCACGTCGCGGTTGCCGCCGGTGAGGGCTACAGCCTGCCCGGCGCTGATGCCGGCGTCGTTCCTGATCGTGAAGTTTTCAAGATAGATGTTGGCGGAGTAGCGGATCGAGAACACGGGATAGGAAATCCCCTTGACATTGCCGTGCACCACCACGCCGTCGCGGCTCTCGCCGACAACCGACACGTTGTATGCCTTGTTGATGTGGAGCAGGGGGGCGTTCTCGCCGCTGCCGAGGTCGTAGTCTCCGTTGTTTAGGAAGATGACGTGGCGCGGAGCGTCGGCGGTCCTGTTGGTCTCCATGACAGAAGCCACGGCGGCTTTAAGCTCGTCGACGGTCGAGACATAGGTCACGGCCTCCACGGGGGCGACGGTCGTCGGCTGTTCGGCCACGGCCACGGTGTAGGTGATAGCCTCCGAGTTGGTGTTGCCGTCAACGTCGACAGCGGCGCCGGCGGGGATAGTCAGGGTCGTCTCCTGGCCCCAGGCGAGATCCCAGAGGGAGAATTTCAGGGCGGTTGTGCCGCCGTCGGCCTTGACGCTCTTGCCATCGTACTCGGCGACGCAGTCCTTCATCTGGCGGCCGAAGTCGAGGGTCACGACGCAGTGGTTCTTGGTGTCGACCTGCGTGTTGGAGCCGCTCTGGACTGTCGGCTCCCCTTGCAGCCTCTGCTCCTCGACAACGAACTCGAACCAGGCCATTGGCTGGCCCTGGCAGTCGAAGCTGATTTCGACGGGAGTGCCGGCCTGGTGGTTCTCGAAGTTCACGACGAGGTCATAGGCGTTGGCGTCGCCGATGATGAACTCACTGTTGGTGGGCAGATAGACCACAGCGTCGCCGGAAACCACGGAACGCACCTTGGAAACATGGTCGTAGTTCTCTTTCAGGCTCTTGAACACCATCTGCTTGACAACGATGTTGGCGGGAACCTCCCAGGTGACGCCGCTACGGTTCAGATTGAACCACGAGCCGTAGCCGTCGTTGCAGTTAAGGATGGTGTACATCCCGTTGGACCATGACGACTCCCCTTTGAAAGCCGCGTCATATTTGATAGTGACCACCTTGTCGGCCTCGGCGGCGGTGTAGAGGTGGATTCCATCGACGGTGAGGGTGAAGGTCTTCTCGTCGTCGCCCGACTTCCCTACGAAGGTGGCGACCCCGTCGGCGGTAGCGGTAACCTCGGCTGTCGAGCCGTCAACGAACACGGCCTTTACCGCGGGGAGGGCGGTGTAGATGTTGCCCGAAAGTGTGGCGGCGCCCTCGGCGTTGAGAGCCTCGACCACCGCGGCGTCAACGGCGTTGACGTCGACTGTCAGCGAGGCCACGCGGGCGTCGGAAAGGCGGAACACGCGCACGGCGTACTCCGTCTGGGCTGCTACGGCGTTATCGGCGGCCGCGAGGGTGATGATGATATCGGTGCCCTCGCCGGGAGCGGGAGCGGGAATGGTGATTTTGCCATCGACAACCTCGACGGCGTTCTCACCCACCTTGGCGGAGACAGCGCCGTTCTCGGCGGCGACATTCAGCGTGACGGTCTCCCCGGCGAACGCCTTGGGGAGGTTGAAGTTCCAGTCGTAACCTTCGGCGGAGCTTTCGAGAGCGCCTTCAAGGGTAACGCCCGAAATCCTGGCGAACTCGTCGGCCACCTTGGTCACCACGGGGGCGTAGAAATTGGCGCAGAACGAACCGGCGACATTCTGGAACGACACCTTGAACGATTTTTTGCCGGTAGCTACCTTGCCGGCGAGGATTATGTCGGCCTTACCCTGGGCAGCGACATGGTGGACAGCTTCGGCCTCGACTTTCTTCGTGGCCTCGTCGGTCAGCTCTATTTTCAGGTCACCCTCGCCGTAATAGGCGTAGAAATCAATGTTGGCCGAGTACACGCCGGCCTCGGTGCCGTAAACCTTGGCGGTGGCCGACGCACCGTTCGAGGCGTAGCCGAAGTTCGGGTTGGCCGAACCGGCGTTCTCTATGCGCAGACCACCCTCGGTCCAGTAGGTCGACGAAAGCTCGAGCGTGCCGGGCATCGCCAGGTAGCCCGACGGAACCTTGGTGGCGTCGTAGTCCTCGGCGACCCAATTGAACGTCGGAGCCATTATGTTGGTGATATAGCCGGTGTTGCCCACGCCGGTGAAAGTGAACTTGATAGTCTTGCGGCCGCGGGCCATCACCCCTTCGAGGGGGATTGTGTGGTCGTTCCTTCCGCCGGTAAACGTGTAGTGCTGGTCGATCTCGACGTTGCCGGAAGTCTGGTCGGTGATCTGTATGCGGATATCGTCGTTCTGACCGTTCGCCTGGTCCCAGCGGAACGGCACAACCAGATCATAAGCGCCGGCCTTGTCGCAGAAGAAGTTGGTGGAGCACCACCCTCCGTTCTTGATGCTGCCGAACTGCCCGTCCTGTCCGTCATACGCGATCGCACCGCCGATTGTCCAGCCAGCCTCGGTCTTGTCCGTGGCCTGTTCGATCTTGTTAAGCGTTCCGGGAACCACCGCCCAGCCCGCGGGCGCGGTCTCCGTGGCGGAATTTACCATTTCACCCGAGACCTTAACATTTGCCACAAAAGCGTTTCGCGTAGTGGCTTTTTCCGCAGAACCCTGGTTTGATTTTGAGGTGAGGTAGATTCTAATCCTCAGAGGGTTCTCAGATGTAGCCGTCACGCCTGATATGCCGAGGCTGACGGTTCTTGCCGCCTGGGAAATATCTGTGGCATTATCCCTCAAAGGCGCTACCGATGCGGATGCGGCATATATCTCCTTGGTCGTCGAGCCGCAAATAGCATCCACACTATAACGTCCGTCGCCCCA